>Ga0172367_10000183_pt1 | contig 95680 bp, 74 predicted proteins | sample Lak10m_FD_114542 | JGI IMG/M metagenome (GOLD analysis project Ga0172367, IMG submission 114542) | Freshwater microbial communities from Kabuno Bay, South-Kivu, Congo - kab_022012_10m | ecosystem: Environmental > Aquatic > Freshwater > Lake | place: Democratic Republic of the Congo: South-Kivu... | reverse complement strand
TGCGCGACTACGAACGCAGCGAGGCCAGCGCGACGGCTTGGATTTATGTCGCCCTGATACGGATTATGCTCCGGCGGCTGGCGTAATCCCTCAGCTTTCATGCTTTTTCAGACAGGCTCTCAGGACAAACCATCCATGTCGCTTCCAGCCAGACTCGCAGAGGAATTCACGCTCCAAACCGGCCAGCCGCCCGGCCAAGTGGCGCGCGCCTTGTATCCCTTGGAGGGTGGATTGGGCGAGGCCTACGTAACGGGCACGGCGGACCGGTTGATGGTGTTCAGCCGAAAGCTTGGCGGCACCTGCCGAACTTACTCGCTGCCGTTCGCGGAGATAACCACCTTTTCCGTCCTGGCCGACGGCTCGTTTTGCCAGCTCGACCTGGACCTTGGAGCCCGCCGTCACAAGCTCAAGTTCTCGGGCTGGGACCGTCCCGTGCTCAACCAGCTGGCCACGACGTGGGCCTCCGCCACGGGACGTCCTGTGCTGGTGGGCAGGGAGGCAGATAGTGCAGTCCCGTTCACGTCGGTGACTTTATTCTGTGCGACGCTCCACGCCGCGATGCAGATTGACGACGATCCCAGCGCGCCGGAGCAGCTGTTTCTGGCCCGCGCCCTCAAGGACCCGCGCGGGATTCAAGACGGCCTGGCCTACTGGAAGCAGCATGGCACCGAGGAAACCATCGCCGCTGCCGGCACCAATTTGAACCCCGACCAACGCTGGTGCGCGCTCGCCAATGCCATGGCGCTCGTCATGGTTGACGGCAAACTTACGACAGCCGAACAGGACTTTCTCGAGCAACTGCGTGCCGCGTGGCAGGTGTCGACGGAGGACTTCGCCCGGACTCAGCAGGTGCTGCTCTGCAAAAACAACCTGGGCGTGTTTCTATCCGCCGACGGGCTGGTAGCCACCGAGGCGCTGAGGACATTCCACGCCGCCTTGCTGGCCATGAGCCAGGCTGACGGCGAGGCCGGCGAATGCGAGTTGGCAATGATCCGCGCCCTCGCCGCCGAGGTGGATCCCGTCGAAGCCGCACAGCGCGCCCTGGATAAAGGCGGTTTGGACGGCCTGCTGGCCCGGTTGCCCGCGCTGACCCCGGCGCAGAGTTGCTGCCTTTACGCGAATCTGCTGGCCCTGGCCATGGCGGACGGCGCACTTCGCAGCCGTGAGCTCGCTTTGCTCGAACGCTTCCGCGAAGCCCTCCGGCTGGCGACTGACACGGCCGAACTCCTGCATACAACCCTCTTCCGCCAGCACAACCTCTCCGTCTTCGGGGAGAGTTAAACGGGCAAACTGGCCGGTGGCGGCGGGAGTTTTTTCGTGACAACCCACGGCCCCCAACGCCTAAATGGCCAAGTCCGAGGCCGACCCTATCGTCCAGCGGTTAGGACACCGCCCTTTCACGGCGGTAACCGGGGTTCGAATCCCCGTAGGGTCGCCAACTCTTCAGCTTCCCCGGTTTGAATCAAATTTACGCTGGCCTGTGCGGCGTGAAATCGGAAGGCTCTCCGCCATGAAAGCATTGCTTGCCGCCGTCGGTCTCGCCGCCTTGCTCGTGGGTTGCAAAAAAAGCGCCGACCAGCCCGGCGGTGCGGGCAACGCGAAACCCGAGGCGGGCTTCGGCTCCGGCCCCGCCGTCTCGCCGGGCAAAATGATCTTACATCGCGGCAACGGATCCGAACCGGCGGACCTCGATCCGCAGATCGTCACGGGCGTGCCGGAGCACATGATCCTGATGGGCCTCTTCGAGTGCCTGACGGCGGAGGACCCGAAGGATTTGCATCCCGTGCCCGGCGTGGCCGAACGGTGGGAAGTGTCCGCCGACCAGCTCACCTACACGTTCCACCTGCGCAAGAACGCCAAGTGGTCCAACGGCGACGCCGTGACCGCGCGCGACTTCTACGAATCCTACAAACGCATTCTGGAGCCGACGCTCGCGGCGCAATACGCCGAGCTTCACTTTGTGGTAAGGAACGCGGAGGAGTATCACAAGGGGCAGCTCAAGGACTTCGCACAGGTCGGCTACAAAGTCGTGGATGACCACACGTTCCAAGTCACGCTCATCGGTCCCACGCCCTATTTCCTCTCGCTCATCAACCACACCTCTTGGATGCCCGTGCATCTGCCCACCATCGTCAAGCACGGCAAGCCCTACGAGCGGGGCGGCAAGTGGACGCGTCCGGAGAACTTCGTCGGCAACGGCCCCTTCACGCTCGACCAATGGAAAGTCAACGAGGTCATCACCGTGAAGCGGAACCCGCATTACTGGGACGCCGCCACCGTGAAACTCGACGGCATCGCGTTTTACCCCATTTCGAGCAACGAGACGGAGGAGCGGATGTTTCGGGCCAACCAGCTCCACGTGACCGAAACGGTGCCACTGTCGAAGATCCCGAGCTATCGCAAGAATCATCCAGACCTCATCCACATTGACCCATATCTCTCCACCTACTTCTACCGCATCAATGTCACCAAGCCACCGCTCAACGACAAGCGCGTCCGCAAGGCGCTGGCGCTGGCCATTGACCGCGAGGGCATCGTCAACCACATCACACTGGCCGGGCAGCAGCCCGCCTACCACCTAAGCCCACCAAACCTGGGCGGCTACACTTCCCGCGGAAGGCTGGCCGGCGGCGTGCCCGAGGCGAAGAAGCTGCTAGCCGAGGCGGGCTTCCCCGAGGGCCGGGGTTTCCCGGCCATCGAGCTGCTCTACAACACATCCGAGGCGCACCGCACTATCGCCGAAGCCATCCAGCAGATGTGGAAGAAAAACCTCGGCATCGAGGCCCGCCTGCTGAACCAGGAATGGAAAGTGTATTTGGATTCTCAACGCCAGTTGAACTACCAGGTTTGCCGTGCCGGATGGACGGCGGATTATCAGGATGTGCGGACTTTTCTCGACATGTGGATGACCGGCGGCGGCAACAACGAAACTGGCTGGAGCAACAAGGAATATGACGCCCTCATTGCGCAAACTGCCCGCACCGTTGACTCTGCCGCACGGCTCGAACTCTTCCAGAAGGCGGAGGCCATCCTCATGGAAGAGTTACCCATAATCCCCATCTACCATTACACTCGCACCCACCTCATTTCGCCCAAGCTCAAGGGCTGGAACCCGACGCTGTTGGATCATCATCCCTACAAGCACCTGTCGTTCGAATAGCCCAGTGCTGAAGCAGCCCGAACCGATGGCCGTCAACCTTCTCGCATGAGTCATCACGGAATTCGCCCCGACCATCTCGCCCTGACCCGGCGCGAACTGCTGACGCGTTGCGGCATGGGCATGGGTGCGCTTGGCCTGGGCGCTTTGTTCGGCGAGCTGGGGCTGTCTTCCGCACGCGCGGAGGTGAACGGCACGTCCCCCCTGGCACCGAAGGCCCCGCACTTCCCAGCCAAAGCCAAACGCGTCATCCACATCTTCCTCAACGGCGGCCCCTCGCACGTGGACACGTTCGACCCCAAGCCGTCGCTGGACAAATTCCATGGCAAGACGCTGCCCTACGAGCTGCGCACCGAACGCCGCACCGGCACGGCCTTCCGCTCGCCTTATAAATTCCAGCCCTACGGCAACAGCGGCATCGAGGTGAGCGAGATCTTTGCCCGCACGGCGGAGAACATTGATGACATTTGCGTCATCCGCTCGATGCACGCCGACGTGCCGAACCACGAGCCGTCGCTGATGCTGCTCAACTGTGGCGACGCCCGTCTGCCGCGCCCCAGCATGGGATCCTGGGTGACCTACGGCCTGGGCACGGAGAACCAGAATCTGCCCGGCTTCATCGCGATGTGCCCGGGGGGCTACCCGATCCAGGAGTCGCAGAACTGGCAGTGTGCGTTCCTGCCCGGCGTCTTTCAGGGCACCTACATCAACACGGCCGAGACACGCATCGAACGGCTCATTGAGCACATTTCCAACAAGCAGATCACCCTGCCCGAGCAGCGCGCGCAGCTCGATCTGCTCCAGCAGCTGAACCAGCGCCACGCTGCCGCCCGCGCCCGGGAGGCACAGCTGGAGGCGCGCATCCAGTCCTTCGAGCTGGCCTACGGGATGCAGATGGAGGCGGCGGACGCCTTCGACATCAGCAAGGAGCCGGAGCACATCCGCAAGATGTATGGCGAGGGCACCCAGGCGCGGCAGATCCTCACGGCGCGCCGCCTCATCGAGCGCGGCGTGCGCTTCGTGCAGGTCTGGCACGGCGCGGGCCAGCCGTGGGACAGTCACGACGACATCGAAGTGAACCACCGCCGCCTCGCGAAGGAGTGCGACCAGGCCATCGGTGCGCTGTTGAAGGACTTGAAGCAACGCGGCCTCCTTGACGAGACGCTCGTCATCTGGTGCGGCGAATTTGGCCGCACGCCCACGGTGGAGCTGCCTACGCCCGGCTCGAACGCGGGCAAGATCAACGGCCGCGACCACAACCACCACGGCTTCACCACCTGGCTGGCCGGCGGCGGCGTGAAGGGCGGGACGGTTTATGGGGCAACCGATGAGTTTGGCTTCAAGGCCGAAGTGAACCCCGTGCACGTGCACGACTTGCAGGCGACCATCCTGCATCTCCTGGGATTCGACCACGAACGCCTGACCTTCCGCCACGCGGGCCGCGACTTCCGCCTCACGGACATCCACGGGAACGTGGTGAAGGCGCTGCTGGCCTGAGCCGGGGTTTCAGCCGAGCACAAAGTCCGTTTCCCACAGCTCGTAGTGCGTGGGCTGCATCCCCAGTCGGGCGTAAACCCCCTTGGCTTTGGTGTTGTGGGCATCCACGTAGAGGCGCAGGCCGCAGATGTCGCGCCGGCTGCGCGCAAGCTGCTCGATGTGGGCATGCAGGGCCTTGAAGACGCCGCGCCCCCGATGCTCCGGTGCGACATACACGCTCTGAATCCACCAGAAGTTGCCGTTCCGCCAGTCGCTCCACTCGAAGGTGATGAGGAGTTGGCCGATGACTTTGCCGCCGGATTCGGCAACGTAGTAAGCGCCTTTGCCCGGGTCGGCGAGGAGGGCTTTCACGCCACGCAGGACGCGGGGCGGGCTGAGTTTGCGGGCTTCGGTTTCGCTGGCCATTGCGCGGTTGAAGCGGGCGATGACAGCGGCATCGTCAAGCCGGGCGGGGCGGATGCGGAAGGTTTCCAACTGCCGCTCTCCCATCGCGGTTTTGGCTGATCGGACCAACGCCGGCCGGCGACCGGCAGTTGGCGGCACTGGGGCGGCGGGCTTACTCGTCCTTCTTTTCATTGTCGGAGCGCGAAAAGGCAAACCAGCCCGCGATGATCAGGGCGACCAACAGGGCGATCAGGAGGAGACCGATGACGGACATGGTTGGCAAAGGGTGGCGGCTAACTGGTCCTTCCTCTCGTCCGAGCTCCGGCTGAAGACCAGCCAGCAGCCAACACCGAGACCAACAACTATGCCGAGAATGAGAAGCTCGACCCAACCCAGCATGGCGAGGAGGTTCATGACCACGGAGTCAACTCATGAGGCAGGTCCCACGCAACCCGTTTTCACGACTTGATGTCCCGCATGTGGAAGTGCGTGGCCCCGATGATGAAGGCCGTGACGTTGATGCCCGCCAGCGCGCAGAAGGACTCGGCCATCTGCGCGGTCTGCATCGGCTTGCTGAAGACCAGAATCCACGAGCGGAAGTGGTGCGTGATGGCGAAGTCCTTCCAGTCGGCAAAGAAGGGCATGTTCTCCATGACGACGCTGAGGAACAGGAAGGAGATGGCCAGGATGGTGGCGGCAGCCGGCTTCATGTTGAAACACGAGAACATGAACGCGAGGCTCAACATCGTGGCGGCGTTGAGGGCGAGGAACGCGTGCGCGAGCGTGTAAAACTTCAGGCCATCCGCCGCGTCCAGCACGTTGAAGATGGGCGAGCCGCCGGGGATGGGAATGAAGACGAACATGCCCTTCCACTCGAACCAGCAGCGCGCGAAGAAGAGGGCCATGGCCCCCAGCGCGGTGACGAGGATGGCGGCAAAAATGACGCCGGTGAGCCATTTGACGAAGAGCAGACGGAAGCGCGAAATGGGCCGTGAGAGTATCATCCGCAGGGTGCCGTCCTCGGCTTCCTTGGCCACGAGGTCGCCGCCCACGAGGGTGACGTAGAGCGGCATGAGCAGCAGGATTTGCGGGATGAGCATCACCACGGCGACCGTTAGGGCGGAAATGAACTCGGTGGCGATGTAGCCGTTGGATTCGAGGAGCTTGGCGGTGCCCTTCTGCCAGTTGGAGAAGCGGAAGGCCAGCAGCATGAGGTTCTGCGCGAGCAGGAACACACCGAAGCCGATGTAGGTGCGCTTCTTGCCAAAGAGCTTCGCCAGTTCGCTGCGGAGTTGGAGGAAGAACATGACGGAGTTGAGGGTGAAGGTTGAAAGTCGAAAGACAGGGTTCGGGTGGCTGAGGCGGTTCAGGGTTCGTTGGCTTTCAACTTTCAACCTTCAGCTTTCAGCTCTTTCCCTTCCCGCGGCTGTCCTGCATGAGATTCAGGTAGAAGCTTTCAAGCGTTTCCTCCTCCTGCGCGACTTCGAATACCGGAATGTCCAGCGCCACGAGGCGGCGGATGATGACGTCGGTCCTGACGCCGTCAGCCAAAGCGATGAGCAGGTTGTCCCGCGTGTCGGTGATAAGTTTCTCCGCGAGGAGCGCGGCGGTGGCGCGGGCGAAGTCGCCGACTTTGAGGCGGACCCACTGCTTGGTTTGCTTCGCTTCGGCGAGGGTGCCCTCGAAGACTTTGCGGCCTTGGTTGACGACGGCGATGCGGGTGCAGAGTTGTTCGACTTCGTTGAGCAGGTGCGAGGAGAGGAGGATGGTGAGCCCCATTTCCTTTTGCAGCCGCTGGATGGTCAGGCGCATCTCGTGGATGCCTTCAGGGTCGAGGCCGTCGCTGGGTTCGTCGAGGATGAGCAGTTCCGGATCAGGCAGGAGCGCCTGCGCGAGGGCAAGGCGCGTTCTCATGCCGTGGGAATACTTGCTTACCTTGTCGCCGTCGCGGCCCGTGAGGCCGACCCATTCGACGATCTGGGTGATGCGTTCGGGCGGGGTGGGTGCGGTGTAGTGGCTGAGGATTTCGAGGTTTTTTCGGCCGCTGAGGTAGTCGTAGAAAACGGGCGTCTCGAAGATGGCACCGACGCGGTGAAGGGCTTTGGCGCGATCGCGGGTAATGTCATGGCCGCAGATGCGGAGTTCGCCGGTGGTGGGCCAGACCTGGCCGAGCATCATGCCGATGGTGGTGCTTTTGCCCGCGCCGTTGTGGCCGAGGAGGCCGAAGATTTCGCCGCGCGCGACGGAGAGGTCGAGGTCGCGGACAGCCCACCGCTCGCCGAATTGCTTGCTCAGGCCGCGGATGTGAATCACCGGGTGCCTCCAACTTCGAGGAGCTTGTTGATGTGGCCGTCGGCGTAGAGAAAGTTCACTTCCTTGCCGGATCCCCGGTCCTTGTGGAAGTTTTCCTTGTCATAGAAGACGGGGATTTGGTGGGGGTTGAAGGCCATGAGCATGACGATGGGGCGGTCGGCGTCCTGGCCGTTGAGGAGGGAGTTCCACGCGTAGCTGGTGCCGGTCTGCTGAAAGATGTCGAGCCGGTCAGAGGGGCAGCGCCAGACATTGGAGTTGCCGCCGGTGTAGCTCAGTAGGACCCGCTCGGGGGACTTCAGCGGCACGGCGTTGGTTGGGGGAATGGAGTTGGTGCCCAGCAACGCGTCGCGCATGAAAGGCAGGCGGTTGTTGTTTTCGGAGACGTAGAGTTGGAGGCCGATGCCAAGCTGACGGAGGTTGCTGAGGCAGACGGTGCCGCGGCCGGCTTCCTTGGCCTTGCTCATCACGGGCAGCAGCAGGCCGGCGAGCACGCCGATGATGGCGATGACGACGAGGAGTTCGATGAGCGTAAAAGCTGCACCGGGCCGGACAGTTGATTTTCGATCGCCTTGGGCCACCATAACTACCTCCCCGGCCGCATCAGCCGGCCGCTTTCCATTGAGCGCTGGATTTCCTCCAACAGCGGCGCCAGTTCGGCCTTGGTCTGCGCGGAGCTTTGCGAGTAGAAGGCACCGAGCCCGGCGGCGGCGGCGCGTTGCTGCAATTCCGGGCTGAGGGGTTGCGGGGCTTCCTTGCCCTGCCATTGGCCGGCGTTGCGTGGGTCGTTGCGGGCGTCGCGCAGGCGTTTGAGGCTTTCCTGCACGGCCTTTTGGCGCTTTTCCGGCGGGAGTTGCTCGAAGGCGGTGAGCATCTGCGTAACGCCGGTGGGCATGGTGCTCTCGATGAGGTCGCCCTTTTCCTGGTCGCTCATGGTCTTGAACCACTTTTCCCACTCGCGATCCATGCGCGTGGTGCGGCGCTCGTCGGCAGGGAGCTGGTTCATGTAGTCGGCGAGTTTCTTGAGGGCTTTGGCGCGGTCCTTTTCGTTGAGCTTGGAAAGGTCCGTGTCAGCCAGATACGCGCGGACTTTTTCGCCGGTGACCTTGGCGTTCTTGGCGATGACAAAGCCGGCCATCGCCACCGCCCAAACGGCCAGCAGCACACCGGCGGCGATGGCGATGGGCTTGTGGCGAGGATTCATGGTGCCTGTAAAGTAGCCGAACGCCCCCTCACCGCCAAGTTTGTTTCGTGTGCATCACGACCGCTGCGGTCCTTCGAGAACCCGCAAAAAACCTTTTATTTACGGTGTTTTTCTCTTGCGCAGCCTTGGTGCGAAGTCTTCCATAAGCCCAAGTCGCAAGACGAATCACCAAGCTAGCAACACTCAACACAACAGACACACCATGGCCAAAGCCCTCTCCAAATCCCAAATCGCCGCCGAAGTGGCCGCCAAAGCCGAGATCTCCAAGAAGCAGGCCGCCGGCATCCTTGAGCACCTCGCCGAGCTCGCCTACAAGAACGCGAAGAACAGCTTCACCCTGCCCGGCATCGGCAAGCTCGTCCTCGTGAACCGCAAGGCCCGCATTGGCCGTAACCCGGCCACCGGCGCGCAGATCAACATCCCCGCCAAGAAGGTCGTGAAGTTCCGCGTGGCCAAGGCCGCGAAGGACGCGATCCTCGGCGCGAAGAAGTAATTTCGCCTACGGGCACCACCAAAGCCTCCCTGCGCAAGCGGGGAGGCTTTTTTATTTTCAGACGAACGGGGGGCTCCGGCCAGAGATGGATCACTTCGCCGCCAGCGCCTTCTCGATGGCTTTCACCAGCGCGTCATCGTCCGGCTCTGTGCCAGTGTCGAAACGGGCGGCCAGCTTGCCGTCGCGGCCGATGAGGAACTTGGCGAAGTTCCAGGTCACCGGGCCGGGCAACGGAGAGCCCTTGCCGGTGAGCGCGGCGAACAGCGGATGCTGCTCCGGACCTTCGGCGATGCGAACCTTCTCAAACATGGGGAAGGTCACCTTGTAGTTGGCAGAGCAGAACTGCTTGATCTCGGCCGCCGTGCCGGGCTCCTGGCCGCCAAAGTCGTTGCAGGGAAATCCCATGACCACGAGGCCGCGTGGCCCGTATTTCTCGTGCAATGCCTGGAGGCCACCGTATTGGGGCGTCGCCCCGCACTGCGAGGCCACATTGACGATGAGCATCACTTTGCCGGCATGGGCCTTGAGCGAGGTAGCTTGGCCGGCGATGTCCTTGAGCGGAATCTCCGCCAGCGGCTTGGACTGGGCTAGAGCGAACTGTGTGAGCGAGACGAGCAGGATGAGGCTGGCAAGTTTCATGGCCGAAGTGTAGCGCAGGATGCCCACTAGGCAAACCACACCCCATCACCCTGTTAAGGTTGGGTGTCCTTCACCGCGGCCGGGCCGAAGGACCGCCTTACAAACTGCCGTAACACTGCTCGACCACGCGTTTGAAGTCGTTGGCCTCCACTTTGACGATCCCCAATTCGCGCTTCGCGTTTTCGACGGCGTCGCTGGCGTGCGCGGCATTGACCATGATGTTCGAACCGAACTCACGGCGTATGGATCCGGGCGGGGCCTTGGCGGGGTCGGTAGGGCCCAGCACGTCGCGAATCTTGGCGACGGCATTCGGGCCTTCATACACCAGTGCGATGCATTTTTCAGTGCCGGGCTCGGCGAGCTTGTCCTTCGGGCACTCGCTCTCCGAGCGGCCGGACATGAAGCGGACAATGTTGTCGAACTGGTTGTCGCCAAACACCGGACCGAGCACCTCACCGAGCTGCGCTTCGGCCTCGGGAGGAATGGCAAAGCCGATGGTGGGATCCTTTTCGAGTGCGGCCTTGGCCTTCGCCGCGATGACCGCCTTGAGCTTGGTGCGCAGGAATTCCTTCACCGGACCGTAGAATTCCATGGCCTGCGCGGTGCTCATGTGCAGCACGCGGATGCCCACAATGTAGAGGCCCGTGCGAGAGAAGAAATCAATGACGTTGCCTGGCCGGCCGGTGGCGAAGCGGAAGTTGTCCGGCTTGATGAGCACCAGCGTGCGTTCAACCGCCGCGCCGGGAGGATGCTCCACGCAATCTTCCAGGATGCCGCCGTCGGCGTCCGAGTAACGGGCCCACAGCTTGAGCTTCACCGCGGCTTCCTCCGCCGTGGGTGCGGCCAGCACCGCGGGCTCGAAGTAGCGGACCTGGTCATTTTCATCCAGGACATAGTCGCCAAAGGTGTCCCGGATGCTCTCCCCGCTCCGGCTGGTGTGGCTGATGTTGCCCACCACGGAGCGGATCTTGCGGACCGCGTCGTCGCCGCGGAAAAGCAGCATCATCGAGCGGCGACGGCGACCCGTTTTCGGGTCAGGGCCCAGCTCATGGACGATGTAGTCATGAATGAGTTGCTGAACCTTCCGGTCCTGGGGGTCGGCGGAAGAGATGATGACCTTGGAATAGTCCTCCACGAGCTGCGGGCCCGCACCAAACATGCGGGCGGCAACGAGTTCCAGACCGGTCCGGCTGATGAGCCGCGCCAGTATCCCGCCCGTGCGGGACTTGGCGAGGGTGTAGGGCGTGACGATGACGTAGGCGAGTTGTTGGGCCATGAATTGGTTTCCTGAGAGGGCTTACGGAGCAGGGGGAGCTGCCGGAGTGGCGGCAGCCTTGCCACCGAGAATCTTGAACATGACCGTGGAACAGGTCGGGCAGCGGCCTTTAATGGCTTTGCGCCCGTTCTTCATCGTCTCCTCAAGGGCGTCGGTGATTTCCTTCTTCGCCTTGCATTTGACGCAATAACCTTCGGCCATGGACAGTTTCCACAGGGCCACGACGGGTGGCACTGCAGTTATGTGCGAAGCCTACGGGCCGTCCAAATGGAGCGCAACGCGGAAATCTGGCCCCACGGAAGCGCGAAATTCACCTTCAATAATCCCTCACCGAGCCGTCCTGATAGGTCGGGTGCGGCCACTTGAACTGACGCTTGGGGTCGGCGTTCACCTTCGCGAACTGCGTCTCGTCCACCTCCACGCCCAGGCCCACGCCAGTCGGCGGGAGGGCGTTGCCATCCTGGTTGATTGCAAAGCTCGGTCGCGCGACGCCGGCGGGCATGAGGTGGCCATCGAGGTAGGCCTCGTGAATCAGGAAGAGCGGCGTGGCGAAGGTCGCGTGCAGGCTGGCGCTAAGTCCCAGTTCCGAGCAGGTGCAGTGCGGTGCCAGGGGCACGGAATAGGTCTCCGCCAGCGCGGCGATCTTCCGCATCTGCGAGATGCCGCCGGTGTGCCCGCAGTCCGGCTGGAGGATGTCAATGCACCGCTCCTGCAAATACGGGATCATGCCCCAGATGGTGCGGTCCCGCTCGCCGGTGGCCAGCGGGACGCGGATGGCCTGCTTCAGGCGTTTGAAAACCTCGATGTTGCCGGGCACGGCCGGTTCCTCGATGAAGAGCACGTCAAACGGCTGAATGGCGTTCGCGAACTGGATGAGCATCGGTGGCGGCACCGCGCAGTGGGCGTCGAACATCACCGCGCCGTCCGGGCCGACGCGCGCCCGGGAGTCCCGCACGCGCTTCACGAGTTCCTCCACGTCCTTCGGCCCGCCGCTGAAGGGGTGCGGCCCGCCGGTGCCGGTCTTTTGCGCCTTGGGCGTCGGGTAGAGGCGGACGTAGTCGCGCACCGGTCCACCGAGCAGGCGGTAGACGGGCACGCCCCACAGTTTGCCGGTGATGTCCCACAGGGCGCAGTCAATCGCCGAGAGCACATGCGTGAGGAACGAGCCGCCGCGGATGTTGCGGTGCGCGCGGTAAACCTTCTGCCAGAGATGCTCGATGCGCGTGGGGTTCTCGCCGTGGAGCAGCTCGAACAGGGAAGTGGCTAGGACGCACGCGACGTTGGGGTCCAGTCCAGTGACCTCACCCCAGCCGAAGATCCCGTGGTTGGTCTCAACCTTAAGGTAAGCCTTCGTGCCCACGCGGAACGGCTTGAGCGCGGAGATTTTGATGCTGCTCGTGCGGTCGGCGACGTTCGCGGCCGGGTTGTCCGCCCCGACAGCGTCGTTGAGCAAGGCGAGGCCGGCGGCCAGCGCACTGCTGGTGATCAGGTCACGGCGGGGGAAGTCGGGGTTCATCGGCAGGTTTGGACGCGGTCGGCCTGGGTCGCTTCAAGTGCAAGCAGGTCGCCCGCGAAACACGCGAAACGACGCGAAAGACAGGAACGGTGAGACGGCTCCGTTATCGAGTTTTTATTCGCGTGTTTCGCGTGTTTCGCAGGCCAGCTTGGTCACTTCGCCCGCGCGCCTTCGCCGGAGCCAGTCCCGCGTTCGCGCCAAGCAAAGCGCTCATGCGTGCTTTCCTTGTTTCCCTCGACCATGTTCGCGATGAGTTCCCCGAGCACGGGCGCGAACTTGAACGCGTGCCCGCTGTCGCCCGCTGCGACGACGAGGCCCGGGCGTTGCGGGTGGTGGTCGAGCCAGAAGTTGCCGTCGAAGGTGTCGCAGTAAAGGCAAAGCCGCGTGCCAATGAGCGGCGCGTCGGCGAGCGCGGGGAAAGTGTCGCGCAGGAAGGCGCGGAAGCGCGGCTCGTCATCGGGCGAGACTTCGCGCGGTTCGTCGGGACGAACGCGTCGGCCCGGCCCGTGGTTCGCCACTTTCAACGTCCCGTCCGCGAGCGCAGGAAAGCCATACCAGCCCGTGCGCCCGATGTCTGCCGCCCACACGGGAAAGCGCGGCGCCTGCCATTCCGCCGGGTTCGCGACGCGGAAGTGCAGCACGGGCTGGCCGGTGGCCCACATCACGTCGCTTAACTCCGGCAGCAACGCCGGCGTCCATGCTCCGGTGGCGAGCAGCGTGAGATCGGCGCGGAACTCGCGTCCGTCTTTCGCCCGCACGCCGATGACGCGCGAGCCGCTCTCCAGCAACCGGTCGAAGGCACAGTTTTCGACCACCTGCACGCCTTCGACTCGCGCCATTCCCGCCAGCCAAGCAACGGTCTTGCCGCTCTCAGCCCAACCGCCCGTCGGATTGAGGTAACCATCGGGATACTGCTCCGCCGCCCACGCGGGGAAGCGCCGCGCGATGGCCGCGGAGTCGAGCCGTTGCAACTTTTCTCCCTGCGCCGTGAGGAGTTTGAAACTGTCATGCTCAAAACCGCCCGGTCGCATCGCCTGGCGCGAGAGGACAAGAAAGCCGTCGTGGTGAAACAGCGGCTGGCCAGACTGAGCATTCCACTCAGCCCAGCGCGCGAGCGACCTCCGGCCCAGTTCGGTCCACTGTTCGTCCGCCCCGTAATCCATCCGCACCACCTTGCTGATGTCCGTGGACGCCGCCGTGGGCGTGGGCACCGGGCCGGGATCAACCACCGTCACACCCCAACCGCGTGCGCGCAGCTCCCGTGCAGCGGTCAGGCCGAAGACGCCCGCACCAACGATCACGATGGACTGGGTTGCTGTCATGCCGACGTGCGGCTAGTCTCCGGCCAATCGCCACGGCGGTTCAAGCCACTTCACCCAGCCATGAAAACCCTCCTCAGCCTCTTCCTCGTCACACTGCTACACCAATCGGCACACGCACAGTTCAACCTGCTCGACGAGTTGAAGAAGAAGGCGGCCGCGACCAACTCGCTACCCTCGCTCGGCACGCTGACCGAGGACCAGACCGCGAAAGCGCTCAAAGAGGCCCTGGCCAAAGGCGCCGAGCGCGCTGTGAAGCAACTCGGCACCAACGGCGGCTTCCTCACGAACCTGAACGTGAAGATCCCCATGCCCGCCAGCCTGCAAAAGGTCGAGCAGACGCTGCGCACGCTGAAACAGGACGCGCTGGCCGACGCATTTGTCACCACGATGAACCGCGCCGCCGAGCAGGCCGTGCCCGTGGCCGCGACGGTCTTCGGCGACGCCATCCGGCAGATGACCGTTGCGGACGCGAAAGCCATCCTCACCGGCCCGAACGATGCCGCGACGCAATACTTCCGCCGCACCAGCACCAACGCGCTGCACGCCCAGTTCCTCCCCATCGTGAAAAAGGCCACGGATGCCGCCGGCGTGACCGCCGCCTACAAGACAATGCTGGCGAAGGCTGGCCCGACTGCCGGACTCGTGCAGGGCTTCGGTGCCGCCTTCGGCAAGAACCTCGGCCTCGATGCCGCGACGCTTGATGTGGACGCCTACGTAACCGGCAAGGCCATGGACGGCTTGTTCAAAGTCGTGGCCGAAGAGGAGAAGCGCATCCGCGAAAACCCGGCCGCTCGCACGACGGATTTGCTCAAACACGTCTTTGGGGCGGTGAAGAAGTGACCGGTGCCGCTAGGGTTGCTTCGTGGCTGGCACCGACGCCGTGGGCCGGGTGGGCGTGTAGCTAATGGAGTTGAGCCAGGAGGCGCGGGGTTTGTAACGATCGTAGAGCGCGTCACCGAGGGTGGCCTTCATCGCGGCTTCCGTCTCGGCGCGGAGTGCGGCGAGGGTTTGCTGCTGCTGCTCGCGCGGGAGGTCGCGTTGAGCCCGGACTTCCCTGGCCTTCGCCTCGGCTTGCTCCTTGTAGTCATAGACCTTGCGCGCGGTGTCGGTGGGGAGGTTCTCGGCCTTGGCCAGGCGGAAGAGCTGTTGGTAGTCATAGTTGCGGGACAGCTCGTATTCCTTGGCGAGGTCGGGGCCGAGGGCGGTCTTCACGTCGGCCTCCAACTGCTTCTTCGCCCGCTCGACGCGGGCGCGAGCCTCGGGGTCGTTCGACATGTCGCCCCAGAGGTAAATGCCGTCGCCGGCGGTTTTGCGCGCGGCGAAGAGGGCTTCGTATTGGGACTGGGTGAGGTTCATCGTGGTGATTTCGCTCTGGAGCTGGCTGGCCATCTGGCTGGAGCGCAGCTCCCACTGGCGGAATTCTTCCGGCGAGAGCAGCTCGGCCAAACCGCGCTCCTTCTCCGCCTGCATCTCTTTCCGCTCGGTGCGTTCCTGCGCATCGAAGAGGCCGCGGTTGCGACGGTAGTGATCGTTCTCTTTCGTCTGAAACTCCTCCAAGTAACGCTGCACGGCTTCGCGCTTTTCGGTTGGGAGAAAGCCCAACTGACGGTCGCTATAGTCCGGGATGCCGGACTCCTCGCGCTGGCGTTTCTGCGGGTCGAAGCCCAGCAAGTCCATCAGCAACGCCACGCGCTCTTTCTCCAGCGCCGCATACTGCTTGGAGCGTTCGCTGCCGGCCATCATCTCCTCTTGATTGGAGGCGACCCAATACTTGTCCTCGTCTGTCCTGCGCCAGATGGCCTGCGATTTCTCCGCGTAGCGCCGCTTGACTTCGGCGGAGATGAGGTCTGCGATGGTTTCCTCCGGGCAACCCACAGTGCGCAGCCGTTGGACCGAACCCTTCAAATCGGTTGCGGAAAAGAGCTGCGCCCAGGTGGGCTTGGCCGGGAGCGGGGCGGGGGCAGGCGGGGCGGAGCGCGCTGCCTCGTTGCGACGCGGCTTGGCTGCGGCTGCGATGGGACCGGTGGGCTCGGGGACCGGAGCGGCTGCCGCTGATGCTGCCGTTGGGACCGGCGTGCGCGCCTGCATCCACTTGAAAGCGAGCGCGGCGTTGGCGAGGATCGAGAGGGCGATGACGAAAGGGATGGCTTTCATGGGGCTAAGACGCGGGTGATGGTGGGCGTGGCGGGAGCGAGGCTTTGGATCCAGTAGCCGCCGTTGTTCGGATACGCCTTCGCGCGACGTTCGCCGAGCAGTGTGGCGAGTTCCTTTTCGGTTTCGGTGCGGATGGCTTGGAGCGCGGCAGTGCGTTGTTCGGCGGAAAGCGTCGTGTCCTTCTGAAGGTTCGCCGCCGCCTGTTGCGCGGAGGATTTCATCTCGGCCAGCCGCAGCAGGCTTTCGCGCGGGATGCCGGACTCCGCGAGTTGGTTGAACTCGTATCCGGAGAGAATTTTGTATTCCTTGGCTCGCTCGGGGCCGAGCGATTCGGAGAGCGCCGCATCCAACTTGATCTGGGCCTCCCTCACTTGTGCGCCGGTGACAGAGGCAACGGGGCGGGCTGCTTCCTCCGCCTGCCTCGCCCTGTAAATTGCCTTGAACTCCTCCTCAGTGGGGCCAAAAGCGCGGAGTTCATCGCGCATTTGTCGGGCAACCTCGGAAATGCGAAGTTTGTAATACTCCAACTGCTCGGGCGAAACGAGCTTGGCCAGCTCGTCGTGGAACTCGCGCTCGATCTTGCGCCGCTCGGCCATCGAAGAGCTGTCCATGTAGCCGCCGGTTTTGTCCCGGAGCGCCTGCTGCTTCTCAGACATCTTGGTTTGCAGTTCGCTGAACTGCTTCAGCACCTCGGGCGACGCGTCGGGGAAGAGGCGCGCGAGCGGGCTGTTGGTGCTCGCGGGCGGGTCGCCGAGCAGCGTGCGGAGCAGCTCCGACTGTTCCTTCCGCAAGGCCGCCTCCTGCTGCCGCTGGGCGGTGGACTGCGCGTTGTAAGGGCCGAAGTTTCGCTCCCAGTATTTCTCGGGGTTGGCGGGCGGGCGCAGCGCGCGGAACTTCGGCCGGTAGAGCTTGGCCAGCTCCGCCTGAATCAGGTCGCGGATGGTCGGCTCCGGCACGCCGAAGTCGCGGAGGTTTTGGATGTATTGCTTAAAATCCTCTGACTCGATGGAAGCCCAGTTGAAGGCCGGAGCCGCAGGCGCGGGCGGGGCCGAGGTGCTGGCTTCGGCGCGCGCAGGCGCTCGGGCCTCCACCGATTTAGCAGCCGGAGCCGGCGCTGCGACCGGACCTTCCGCCGGCGAAGGACTCGGTGACGTTGGCCCGGGGGAGGGCCGCAACAGCAGCGCGGCGAAAACGCAATTCGCCGCCAAAGTGACGGCCAGCAACAGCAGGCGGGGGTTCATGGCGGGAGTTTTTACCACAGCCTCCGCGCGCGTCCAGTGAGCAGATGCGGGCCGTGCGCCGACTTCGAGTCACTGTTTCTTCGTGGCTGCCTCGGCCTGCTCTTTGTAGGCGTCCGTCACCACTTTCACCGTGAACAAGCCGGCGGGTTCGTCGCTTTTTTTGTGCGAAAAAGTCCAGTCATTGAGGTCACTCAACGGCACTTCCACTTGGTCGCCAAGTTTCAGCCCGCCGAGATCCACGGGGTCGTTGGCGAGCTTGCCGTGGATGTATTCGGGTTCCAAACCGATGACTTCCAGCCAGATGAACTCGGTGTTGTCCTCGCGCGTGACTGGGGCTTTGACCGCGTAGTTGCCGCCGGGTTGCCGGGCTTTGAACGCCGTCACGAACTCCGGCCAGCGGCGGCGCGCCTCAGCCACGGCGGCCTTCATGCGCGGGTCGTCATCGGAGACTTGCACCACGGGCACCTGGGTCGCGCGGAACAGGTCGTCGAGGTTTTCGCCTTTGCGTAGTCGGGCTTCCAACGCTTCTTCCCACGGGATCAAGCGGCTGGTCTCGGGTTGAAACAAGCCGAGCACGGTGTCATCGGCCAGCTCGGCGATGGCGCGGGCGATGCGTGGATACTGCGTTTCGCGCACGCCGTCGGTGGTCCACATGCAGTCCACCGAGAGCCAAGCCTGCTGGTCGGTCACGAGCTTGCGCTGGCGCAGGTCGGGAATGCGCTCCGCCAGTTGCTCCACTTCGCTGAAGTAGCTGTTGCTGTGGTTGTGGAGGACGAACATCGCGTCGCCCGTGCTGACCATGAAGAGCGGCGACTCGCCCAAAACAAAAGGCTTGGCCCCTTCCTCTTTGACCGTTTCGCCTTCATCCCGACCCACCTCGAACGGCAGGCCCCACGCGCTCTTGAGGACTTCGGCGAGCACGGCGGCTTCGAGATACTTGGGCTGCTTGAGCAACAGCACGAGGGAAACCATCGGCGTGTCAGAATCATCGTCAGGAGCCAACTCACGCCAAAAAGTCCATGCGCCCAACACGCCGCCAGCGGCCATGAGGCCTCGGGACCAAGAGGGGCCCAGCTTCACGCAGAGGTAAATCCCCCAGACGGTCCCGATGGCAAAGGTCACGGTCGTCGCCGCGCGGGTCCATGCCTGCTTCCGCCAGATGCCCGCGCCCAGAACCAAGGACCACACACCCAAACCGAGCGTGTAGGAGTTCCCGTTGATGGGCGTCAGCACGATGGCGAGCGCGCCGCCAATCAGGAGCAACGCCGCGTTTGTGGTCCAGTTTCCTCCCGGGGGGCGAAGTAGCTTGGGCATGGCGGAACTATTTCCAACGCCTGCCCCTTGCGGAAGTGAAAACCTCGCGCCTACGCACCGACGCGCTTCTTGATTTCCTTCAACTGCGCGGCCTCGGGCTTGGCGGTGTAGAACTTGTCCAGCGGGTAGCAGCCGGAGATGAGGCCGTTGCGCGGGGCGGTGGTGCAGTCGCTGAACGTGCGGCAGATGAGGCGCTTCTCGATTTCGCCTTTCGCCGCCGCGTCCGCGAGCATCGCGGGGTAGCTCAAGACGGCGCGGCCGATGCCCACCAAATCCGCCCAGCCGTGCCGCAGCAGGTGTTGCGAGACGTGCGGGAGGAATTCCTGCAAGTAGCTGAGGCCGGAGCCGACCAGCACGGGCGTTTCAAGTTTGGGGTTTTGCGTTTTGAGTTGTGCGAGGTGCGCTTTGATTTTCCGCACGACTTGCACCTGGCGTTCCAAGTCAATCAGCGGGTCGTAGGCGGGTTGGTAGCCGTCGCTGGGCGGGTAGGCGGCGGGGCGCTGGAGGTGCGGCGTGTAGTAGGGCGAGCCGGCGGTGGTGTTGAGAATCTTCACTCCGAGCTGCGCGCATAGCTCGGCGAATTGGAACGTCTCCGTGAGGTCGATCTGCGTCGGGTCGGCCTGGTTCACGCCAAAGCCGTAGCGATACGGCAGGCACTTACTGAAATCCTCGGGAATGCCGGGGCCGAGCTTGCCCGGCACGGACAGCGCGGGGTCGGGGCGATGCGGCACCTTGTCGAAGCAGCTCAGGCGAACGGCGAAATCAATCGGGTTCCCGCTGGCCCGGATGCCCGCGACAATCTCCCGCAGGATGCGCGTGCGGTTCTCGAAGCTGCCGCCGAACTTCCCGGGCCGCGTGTGCGCGCCGAGGAATTCGTGCAGCAGGTAGCCGTGGCAATGCTTGAGGTCCACGAAGTCCGCGCCCACGTCCCGAGCGAGCTTGGCCGCGCGGATGTAGTCTTGGATGAGCTGCTCGATCTCCCCGTCCGTGAAGACCTGTGCGTCGCTCGTGACCTTGAACTTGGGGTCGAGCACCGGATGCCGGAAGGCGACGCGCGGCTCGTAGGTGGTCTTCCCGTTCGGTTTACAGAAGCGGCCCGAGTGCGTGAGCTGGAAGCCGATGACGAGGTCGTCCGTGGTGCCATAGCGTTCGGCGTGCGCCTGCTTCAAAATGCCGACCAACTCCGCAATGCCCGCCTTGTTCTGCTCGATGATGATGAGCTGGTTCGGGTTCGCGCGGCCGTCGGGGCGCACGGCCATGGCTTCCGCGCCGCAAATCATCTTCGCACCGCTCTCACCGAAGCGCTGCCAGCGCCGGCGCATTTCCTCCGTCACGCCGCCGGTCGTGGTGCCATCCCAGCCTTCCATCGGGTGCAGCGCGATGCGGTTGCCGACGCGCTTGCCATTGACGGTGAGGCCCGGCACCGGCTCGGCGAGCGGGGAGTTGCCGCTGGCGATGCTGTCTTCACACGGCAGGTCAATACCCAGCCCAACGCAGTGCGCGCGGAAGTCGGCGACGGTCTTGAGCGACGGGATGCGGGTGAGTTTGAAGGGTTCAGGCATGGGTAGTGGTTAGGTTACAGTCCAGCGTGCTACGCCACGCGGAGGCGGGGAACCGGCCGGCGCGGAAGTTGTAGTAGAGTAAATGCGTTTACTCTGGGTGCTGAAGGCGGGGGCGGGTCGTTGCGGCACCAGGAGCGCGCACCTATGCCCACGCAGCCGGCTGGTTTCGCTACGGAAAGGTGCAGCGCAGTGGCAAAAGGAAGGCCGAGGAATCGGCCGGTGGCGTTCATGGCGACGGGCGCTGCCGTAGAGCGCCCGCCGCAGGTTATGCCAGCCGCGCAGCCGGGAAACAAGCCGGGAGACAGACGCTCAATTCGCGACCAACACCGCGCGGTAGAAGCGTCGCGGGTGGCTGGGTGAGGCGGAGTCGCCGAAAACGTTGGTCCGCCCGATGGTCCGCAACGAGCCAAGGCTCTGCCAGTTGGGGTTGGCCAGGTTCGTGGCGACCTGGACCTGGTATTGGCGGAATGGCTCGCCCGTGAGCAGCAGGTGGCGGTGCCCTTCACCGGGAACCGTGGTGAACGTCAAGCTCGGTCGGGCGGGGGTGCCCGCCGTAACGAGCTTGAAGGCTGTCTCCGCCCCGTAGGCACCGGCCACCAGCGGCGGATAGCCGGCCGCGTTGAGATGGACACCTTTCACGAAGGTAATGCTCACGTCATACATCGAGCCGGCGGCAAAAGTGTTCGCCGGGATGTTCACGGATGTGGCCGTGCCGGTGAGGACGCCCGGCTCGCCGATGCCGGGCGTGCGGAAGATGTCGAGAAAGGTGTCGTTGCCCAGCCGCTCGCTGATCTCCACGAGGATGGAATCGCTGGCCGTGCCGTTGGTGAAGGGGTTCCAGTTCAACTGGAAGCTGTTGCTGGAGTTGACCGACTGTGCGGCGGAGAAATTGGCGATGACCGGCGGGGCGGGATACAGGTTGCCGGTCAGCGGCACAGTCACATGGTTCGTGCCGTTGTGGACGGTGCGCAGGCTGAAGCTGTGATTGCCGTTGGGGTAAAGCGCGTCCAGCTGCGCCTGCGAGGTAAAGGCCTGCGACTCGAACTGGAACGCGTCGCCTCGCCCGCCGTTGAATGGCACCTCGGCGAAGATGGTGCCGTTGATGTCACTGGCGATATTGGTAACGGTCACGTGGCCGCTTAACTGGATGTTGACCCCGTAGGTGTGGGTGTTGGTGGTCAACGGAACCACGTCGGTCGCCGCCGCGTTGGTCTGCACAAAGTTTGCAGCCTTGTAGACCAGGAGCTGGAGCACATCCGGCACGCCAGTGGCGTTCGTCGCGACGGTCTTAAACGAGCCGGTGATGTCCGCTGGCAGCGGGTTGCCGGCGAGGTCGCGGAAATTGCTCTGGCCAGATGGATTCAGCGCCCAGGTGACGGTGGCACCCGTCGGCAGCAGTCCGTTGTAAGTGCAAAAGAGCGTCAGGCCATTCGTCGCCCAGTCGTAGCGGAAATTCGCGGCGTTCACGCCGCCGCCCCAGGCAATTGAGACACCGGGCTGCATGGGCTCGCTAAAGGTGAAGGCGATGCCTGAGTGGGTCTGAATGCCGCCCTGAAAATTCTGGGGCGCGGTCTGGACCAGCAGCGGCGGGGTGGTGTCAGTCGGACCGCCCGGAGGTTGGATGGTAAGGGCATACGCGCGGCTGGTCAGGTTGTTGACGTCCACGGTGAAATTGAATGTGCCGGTGGCCGTGGGAGTGCCCGTCAAGCGACCATCCATGGAAAGGGTGAGCCCCTGAGGTAGCGAACCGGATGTCACCGACCAAAAATAGGGCAGGAAGCCGCCTACGGCCTGGAGCTGACGGTTGTAGGCCACGCCGCTGGTCCCGGCCGGGAGCAGGCTGGCGGTCACGATGGCCAGCGAGGTGTTGGTGGTCGCCGTGAGCACGATGTTGGTGTTGCCGTTGAGGTCGAAACTGAACTCGTAGGCGTCGATGAAATTCCGCGCGCCCAGCCCGCTGGTGCCGATGAACCAGCCGGCTGCGGTGAAGGCCGGGAGGGAGAAATTACCGGAGCCATCCGTGAACGCAGGGCCAACATTGTAGGTGTTGGTGCCCACCGTCACCGAGGCGAACACCTGGACGTTGGTCAAGGCGTTGCCCAGCGTATCGCGCAACACACCGTTGAGCTGAGCGTTGCGCTGGCGAACCACGAAGACGTAGTTGGAAACACTCGGCCCATTTGTGAATTGCAGCGAAGGGCCTACCACATTGAGCTGCTCCGCAGTCTGATTGTCCAACCCCGCGAACCACGGGCCCGCAACCAACCCAAACGTGAAGTATCCGGCACCGTCAGCCCGAGCCCGGGTATACCAACCCTGGGGATACTGGTTGGCATAGAGCTCGGCTCCGCCAAGCGGACTATTGCCCTGATCGACCACCCGACCATGGAAATAGGTGTCAACCGTGCGCAGCGAGACGTTCCGTTGCACCGCCTGATTGGCTCCGGGACTGGCGTTGAAGTTCAGCCCCAAGAACCCGCGTGCCACCAGCCCGTCTGTGTCAGCTGAGCCGAACCAACTGCCGCCGAAGACGCCCAGCACGTAATTGCCCGAGCTGTCGCTGTAGCCGGTGGCCTCATGGCTGAAACTCCCGTCCTCCGCATGCACCTCAATGTTGGAAACGCCCGCCCCGAGCTCGTTGGTCACCGTGCCATAGATCAGGGCGTTCACGCGGGGGGCGGTGAAATTGACATTCGCCACACTGCCGGTGCTGGTCAGAACCATCACCCCACGGTGCGGCGCGGTGTAACCGTTGCGCGCGAGCGACCACGTGGAGACCTCGACCTCCCATTGGCTGCTGGTGGAACTCAGCGTGTAGTCGCCGTTCGCATCGGAAAATGTCAGGGCGAAAAGCCCGTTCGTGGAATTTGCCTCAATGAACGCGCCACCCACGCCGTTGCCCACGTCGTCCACGATTCGGCCGGTGATGGTGCGCGTGGTTGTTGTCGTGCCCAACGAGATGCCGTTGGTTGTGCCGCCGGTCGGAAAAGCGACGAGCGCCGGATTCGAAAAGTCCGTGACGAACGTGACACCGCTGGTGCCGCAGCGCGCCGCACTGAGCAGATAAGTGCCGGGCGGCGCGACAAAACTGAAGTTGCCGCCGGCGTCGGTCAGCACCCCGGAGAGTAGCTTTCGCTCGCCGGTGGACTCGATCAGCAACACGGCGCAGTAAGTGGCCCCGCTGACGGAGCCCGAGATGTTGATGGGCTGCGCATGAACCCGATCAGTGACGGTGAGGGCTGCGGTTGCGGCCGGGAATGCGCTGGTGGGGCTGGTCACACGCCATACGAACTTGCCCTTGAAGTGGTCCGACTGATCGGTGCGGGCATACGACACGTTCACCGTCATCTGCCCGTTGGCGGTCTGATCATCATCGCCCGGGGCGTTGCTGTTGCGGATGCCGCCAAACGTCGGCACCTGACCGTCCGTCACGGTGAACCGCCGGATAAGCGGCTCGTTCGCGGCCACGGCGCCATCGCCATCGAAGTCCATGAACAGCTCCACCGTGGCGGTCGCGCCGTTGGGCACGCCCGTGATGGTGAGGGCAACATTGCCAGCGTAGTCGGTCGCGATGCTCGTAGGATTGACCGCAAGGCTGGCCGCCAGCACTGCGCCAGGCAGGACGAACCAAGTCGACAGGAACCACAACGCGCGTAGTAGGGAAGAGGATTTCATAAGCCGCATCCATTGGTCGCGGACGGTATGCATAGACTCGATACCTGCCCGGGGCTTGAAGGTTCCTACGCCAACCCCGCGCCATCCGCAAGCCCCCATTTGGCTCCATCCAACCCGTTCGATATCGCTAACGCAGTAGTAACTGGGTGCCCAAGCGACTCATCAGGCGGACCGGCCTTGCGCCTTTGCGATGGCGTCGCCTGATGCGCGGGAAGCGAAAGCTCAGCGATCCTTCAGTTCGGCGGCGAGACGCAGCCAAAAGCCGGAACTACCCGGGGCCTTCAGCGCGCAGCGCGCTGAGCGGGCTTCTCTTCGAGGCGGTAGAGCGCCGTGTCAGTGCGCAGGAACAGCGCCCGGTCGGCCACAGCCAGAGAGGCGAAGATTTTGCCGGGGAGCTGGTTCTTCTCCAGCACTTCGAACTTCGTGCCGGGCTTGAGCACGGTGGTGAGCCCTTCGCGGTTGTGAATGTAGATTTTCCCATCGGCGAAGGTCGGCGAGGAGCTGTAGTTGCCGCCGAGCCGCTCGCGGTAATGCTCCTTGCCGGTCTTTGCATCCACGCAGGTGAGCAGCCCGCCGGCGTCAGTGAGGAAGTAGAGTTCATCGCCGACGAGCAGCGGCGAGGGCATGGTGGGTGCGCCTTTTTCGTAGCGCCAGGCAATCTCAGGCTTGTCGAGCCCCTGATACTTGAGCGCGAGAATCTGGGCCTTCATGAAGCCGGTGCTCATGAAAATCATCCCGTGCCCGACGACCGGACGGGGCGTCAGCGAGAAGCCGAGCAGCCCATACTTGACCCGCCACAGTTCCCGGCCTTGCTCGTCGTAGCCGTAAATCCAGTCGGAAGCCGGTGAAACGATTTGCTCCTTGCCGTTGATCGCGAGGATGAGGGGCGTGCCGTAGGATTTCTTGAGCTGTGGGTTCTTGTTCATCTCGCCAGACCGCATCGTCTTCCACGCGAGCTTGCCGGTGCGTTTGTCGAGCGCGGCGATGAACTGCTGATCACTGCCGTCGAGGTGGAAGACCATGAGGTCTTTCCAGATCACCGGCGTGCTGCCGGGACCATTCTCGTGCATGACCACCAGGTCGGTGTTGGTCCACAGCACCTTGCCGGTGCGGGTGTCGAGGCAGGCGTTGCCCAGCGCGCCGAAGTGGCAATAGAGCTTCCCATCTTCAATGACCGGCGTGCCGGAGGCGTAGCTGTTGAGCGAGTGAACCCACTGCGGCTCGCGCAGGGAGAGGAGCAGGATGTTTTGCGTGAGCTTGCCGGTATCGCGGTCCACGCAAAGCGCACGCAGTTCGACCTTCTCCAAGACCGTCAGCGCCTGGTCGCCGGTGTTCGCCTTGAGGCGGCGCTCCATATCCTCCTTTTTCGCAGGTGTCTCGATGGCCGTAGTCAGCCAGATGCTCTTTCCCTCAATGACCGGCGATGACCAGGCGCGGCCGGGCAGCTCGGCTTTCCACGTGACATTCCTGGTCTCACTCCAAGCGGTGGGAAGGCCCTTGCCCGGCGCGTGCCCCTGGCCGGCAGGACCGCGCCATTCCGGCCACTCGGCCGCGGCAAGCAGTTGGACAGCGGGCAGGGCGAAACAGGCGAGCGCGATGCGGATGTTCATGCGTATGACGAGCGGTAGAAAGACGGACCGCGGCCGAATGTCAATTCAAGCGTGTTCCAGCATCCCTAGTTGACCCAATCAAATCTTGCCCCCGTGCCGGCCGACGCGTTTCATCGCCGCATGACTACCAACCTTCGCTTCCTGCTCGCCGCGCTGATCGCATGCGCCGCGCCGCCCTGTTCCATCGCGGCCGCTCCAGTCCCAATCAAGCTCTGGCCCAAGGAAGTGCCCGGCGAAAAGGCCCCCATCGACGAGGAGAAGGACACCTCCACCGAGAAGAGCAACAAGGTGGCGGGCAAGCACGTCATCCGGCTCGGCAACGTCTCGCAGCCCACCATCACCGTCCATCGCCCGGCGAAGGACAAGGACACCGGCGCAGCGGTCATCGTCTGTCCTGGCGGCGGCTACAACATTCTCGCCTACGACCTTGAAGGCTCGGAGATTTGCGAGTGGCTGAACTCCCTCGGCGTCACCGGCGTGCTGCTCAAGTATCGCGTGCCCAAGCGCCCCGGGCTGGAGAAGCACACGGCGGCGTTGCAGGACGCACAACGGGCGTTCGGCCTGGTGCGCTCTCGCGCGGCCGAGTGGGGCCTTGACCCGCAACGCATCGGCGTTCTGGGTTTTTCGGCCGGCGGCCATCTGGCGGCAACCGCTTGCAATAACTACGAAAAGCGCTCCTACGAGCTGGTGGACGAGGCGGACAAGGCAAGCTGCCGGCCGGACTTCGCCGTGCTGATTTATCCCGCCTACCTCACGGTGAAGGAACAGGGCGACAAGGTTGCCCCCGAACTGCCCGTTACGGCCAACACCCCGCAGACCTTCCTTGTGATGACGCAGGACGACGGCGTGCGCGTGGAGTCGGCGCTCTTTTACTACCTGGCCCTCAAGCAGGCGAAGGTCCCCGCCGAACTGCACCTCTACCCGACCGGCGGCCATGGCTACGGCCTGCGCCCGAGCGAACACGGCGTCACCACTTGGCCGCTGCGCGCGGCCGAGTGGATGAAGACGCGCGGGCTGCTGAAGGCAAAGTAACCAACCGACGCTGACCATGCACTTCCGCCCCCTCGGCAAGACCGGCCTGAACCTCTCCGTCGTCAGCTACGGCGCCGCTTCGATGGGCAACGAATACGGCAACGCCGCGGACGAATCCCGCAGCATCCGCTCGCTGCACGTCGCGCTGGATGGCGGGGTGAACTTCATCGACACGTCGCCTTACTACGGTCGCACTCTGGCGGAGAAAGTCTTGGGCCGCGCCTTCAAGGAGATTCCCCGCGACCGCTACATCCTCGGCACCAAGTGCGGGCGCTACGACGTGGCGGGCTTTGACTTCAGCTACGACCGCATCCTCCGCAGCGTGGACGAAAGCCTCCAGCGCATGGGCGTGGACCATATCGACATCATGCAGTGCCATGACATCGAGTTCGACGACATGCAACGCGTGGTAGACGAAGCATTGCCCGCGCTGCGCAAGGCCCGCGAGCAAGGCAAAATCCGCTTCATCGGCGTCACCGGTTTTCCGCTGAACATCTTCCGCTACATCCTCGACCGCACGGAGCTGGACTGCATGTTGAGCTACTGCCACTACTCGCTGAACAACACGTCGCTGCTCGGGCTCATCCCGTATCTGAAGGCCAAGGGCGTGGGCATCATGAGCGCGTCGCCGTTCAGCGAGCGGCTGCTCACGCGCCAGCCGTTGCCACCGTGGCATCACGCGCCGGACGCGCTCAAGGCGCAGTGTCGGAAGGCCGTCGAGTTCTGCGATGCGAAGGGCGTGGACATCGCGAAGCTGGCCTTCCAGTTCACGCTGCAAAATCCCGACATCACCACGAGCGTCCCCGGCACCGCCAACCCCGACAACATGGCCGCGATGCTGCGCTGGCTGAACGAACCCGTGGACCATGAACTCATCGCCGAGGTGATGCGGCTGCTGGAGCCGACGAAGAACGTCCTCTGGCGCGTGGGCCGTCAGGAGAACAGCGCGGATTGGGATGCGGGATTATGAGCGGTCTGCGAAACGTCGAGGAAGCCGCCGCGCTGCTCAGAGCCATCGCCCGGGCAGCCGAGGAACGGAGCCTGCCATTTTTGCTGATCGGCGGGCTGGCCGTCGTGGAGCACGGCTACGGGCGCACGACGGACGACATGGATTTGATGATTCGCCGGGTAGACCAAGGGGCATGGATTGAGTTGTTCGGGGCGCTGAACTACCGTCCGTGGCAGGATGGCGGGTCGTTCATGCAGTTCGAGCTGACCACCGGCAAGAGCCTCCCGCTTGACATCATGCTGACCAGCGACGAGACGTTCAGCCAACTGCAAGCCGGAGCCGTGCGACGCACCGTGCTGGGTGTGTCCGTGCCGCTGCCGAACTTGAGCCATCTGCTCGCGCTGAAGTTCCACGCCATCCGCCACACGCGCGGCTCGCGCGGCATGAAGGACATGGCCGACGTAGCGTCACTCATCGAAGTGAACCGCGTGGACGTGACCACGCCCGAGTTCCGCGAACTTTGCGATAAATATGGAACCTCTGAACTGTATGACTACTGCCAGCGACACTACGGCCGCAATAATTGAAGTGCCGGATTTCGAACTGCCCGTGCTGCCGCCCGAGTGGCGGCGCGTGCCGAAGGCGTCGCTCGAGGAATTGCTGCAACTCTCCAACTGGAACGACCCCGCCGCCCGCGAGCATCGCCGCAAGCTGGAGCTCACGCCCGGCTACCGCTGCGACGTGGAATTCGTGATGTAGTAAAGCATGGCTTTGCCCGCCCGAACCGTGATTCACGCCCATCGCCCGTGCCGGCGGTTTCCAACCGCCGTCCAGCAGCACCGAAATTTCAGCGCATTTTGCCTTGCTGGTCACGCGCGACGGCTATTGCAAATCGGCAGCGTGGCGGCGTCCTTCGCCTTCCTCCTAGCCACCTCGTTACCCGGCGAAGTGCCCGACCCGCAGCTCCGCACGGACCACCCGTGGTATCCGGGCGAGCTGGCGCTCTCGACGTTCGAGCGGCTGTTCGCCACCCAGGCGGAGCAGTATCGCCGCGCGACGGGCAAGGCCCCGGTCACGGACGAGGACCGCGCGCTGGCCTCGTGGTTTTTCCGCAACACCCACTACGCGCACGGCGAGGAGGGCGCGCACGATTGGTGGGGCCAGGGTTTTCAAAAGGGCAGCGACCTCCGCAACCGCGAGTATTGGACCGGCCTCTTCGCGCACGGGTTCGGCCTATGCGGCACGACGCATTCCCAGTGGTCGGCGGAAATGGAGTTCCTCCTCGGCCACGGGCGCGGACGCGGCGTGGGCGTGTCGGGCCACAACTCCTTTGAAGTCTGGCTCACCGGCGGCGCTTACGGGTCGGGCAAGTGGGCGCTGCTCGACCACGACCTTTCCACGGTCATCTTCGACACTGGCGGCGCGGCGCTGCTCGGTCTCGCGGACGTGCAGCGCGACTGGAAACAGCTCACCGACCGCAAGTTCGCGCCCGACCGGCAGCGGGGCTGGCTCGTGTGCGGCCTGCATCCCGGCGACGGCGCGTCCTACGCGAGCTACAACGTCGCCGAGTATCTGCCGGGCTACGCCGGGCCGCCGCCGATGCTGCGCGTGCGGCGCGGCGAAACGCTGCGGCGGTATTTCGCGCCCGGCTTGGCGGATGGCAAAACCTTCGTCTTCTGGGGCCGCAACTACAACGCCGCCGGCATCCCCGGTCCCGAGCGTTCGCAGACGTGGGTGAACCAGCCGGAAAAGATGCACGGCTCGAAGGACGGCACGCCGTTCAAGGCCGGCCAGGCGCGTTACGGCAACGCGGTTTCAACGTATCGCCCAGACTTCGCCAGCGGCGACTACCGCGAGGGCGTGGTGAATGAAAGCGCGGAGCACGTCACGTTCGGCTTCCGCACGCCCTACGTCATCGGCGCGACCCCGGCGGACAACTCCGCGTGGGGCATTTACAAGGACGGCGGTCGCAACGGCCTCGTGCTGCGCGGCAGCGCGGCCGCGAAGGTGAGCGTCTCGGTGGACGACGGCGGCTCGTGGAAGGACGCCGGCGAGTTCCGCGACGGCCTCGACCTGACCGACTTCGTGAAGGGTCGGCAGAGTTACCAACTCCGCCTGCACGCGTCGGCTAAGGCGCTGGCAAACTCCGGCCTCGTCATCACCACCGTCTGCCAGCTCAACCCCGCGATGCTCCCGCGCCTGCACGACGACGGCGCGCAAGTCACCTTCGCCGCGTCGGGCTGGGGCGTCGTCTCCGCCGGGCCGACCAAGCCCGAGGCGCAAACGCACATCGTGGCCGGCGCGTTCGACTCGCCGACGGTTACGCTCGCGTTGCGCGTGCCGCCGGGCCGCGTGCCCCGGCAGGTCTTCGCCGCCGCGCACACGGCCACGGGCAACCCACCGCGTCCCGACCTGAAAAGCCACATCGAGTTCTCCATCGACGGCGGCAAGTCGTGGCGACCCGTGGTAAAGGACTGGCAAATCCCGCGGCGTGGCGATGAGCCGAAAGACTTTTGGTCGCAGAGCTTTTCCCACGGCTCCACGGAACTGCCCGGCGACAAGTTCGACACCGTGCAAGTGCGCTTCCGCAACGACGGCGGCAAGCGCTACCTCCGCACCGAAGCGCACCTCGTCCACGAGTCGGCCCAGCTCGACACGACGAAGGTGACGTTCAACTGGACCGACGCGAGCGGCCCGCACACGACATCGCGCACCGTGAGCAAGGGGGAGTCGTGGAAGCTGCCGGCGGGGAAGAACGTGCAGACGCGGTGGGTGGAGTTTGAACCGGTTACAGTGAAATAGCTTTTTAGGACACGAGCATGACCATTGATTCCCACCAACACTTCTGGAAATACACCCCCGCCGAGTATCCGTGGATGAAGCCCGAGTGGCCCATCCGCCGCGACTTCCTGCCGCCCGACCTCGCGCCGCTGTTGAAGGCGGCTGGGCTCGATGGCTGCGTGGCCGTGCAGGCGCAGCAAACGGTGGCCGAGGCGCGCTGGCTGCTCTCGCTGGCGGACGCGCATCCTATTATCAAGGGCGTCGTGGGCTGGGTGGATTTGCAGAGCGACCGCGTGGAGGAGCAGCTCGCGGAACTGGCGCGGCACCCGCGCTTCGTCGGCGTGCGCCACGTGGTGCAGGACGAGCCGGACGACAACTTCATGCTGCGGCCCGCCTTCCAGGGCGGCATCGGGAAGCTGCGGCAGTTCAACCTCGCTTACGACCTGCTGGTGTTTCCGAAGCAGTTGCCCGCCGCCATCCAGCTCGTGGCGAACTTCCCCGAGCAACGCTTCGTGCTCGACCACATCGCCAAGCCGCCCATCGCCGCCGGCACGCTCTCGCCGTGGCGCGAGCAGCTTCGCGAGCTGGCGAAGGCTCCGAACGTCTGGTGCAAAGTCTCGGGCATGGTCACGGAGGCGAAGTGGGATGGCTGGCGCGCGGACGATTTCCGCCCATATCTCGAAGTGGTCTTCGCCGCGTTCGGCGTGAAGCGGCTGATGTTCGGCACGGACTGGCCGGTGGCGACGCTGGCGGGCAGTTACGAGCAGGTGCACCGGCTGGCGGCGGACTACACGCAGTCGCTGTCCCCCGAAGCGCGCGCGCAGTTCTTCGGCGGTAACGCGGCGGAGTTTTATCGGCTGGCCGTGTAAAGCCCGGCGACGGTCCCAGACAAACGCCGCGCGCACCTGCCTTGCACCCGATTCTCGACCGCGTTAAGAAATCCCGTCCTTGGCTGGTGCCCACTCTGGGGCTGCTGGTCATCGCCGTGATGCTTTACCGCTTCGAGCACAGCCAAGTCTATCACCCGACGCGCGACGCGGAATACACGCCCGAGGATGTGGGCCGTCCCGCCGAGGAAGTCTGGCTGACTGCCCCCGACGGGCCGCGGCTGCACGCGTGGTTCTTTGCGGCGGACAAGGGGTCAGCGTGCGCACGCTTCGCACTGCTGTTCTGCCACGGCAACGGCGGCAACCTCACCTCGCGTCCCGGCTATTACCGCGCCATCCTTGAAACCGGGGTGAACCTGCTGACCTTCGACTACCGTGGCTACGGGCGCAGCGACGGCGAGCCGAGCGAGCATGGCACCTACGCCGACGCGCAGGCGGCCTACCATTGGCTGCGCACGCGCGGCTTCGCGCCGGAGCAGATCCTGGTCTGGGGTGAGTCACTTGGCGGTGGCATTGCCAGCCACGTTGCCGCCACGCTGCCGGTGGGCGGGCTGGCATTGCAAAGCACCTTCACGAGCATTCCCGACATCGGGGCGGAGCTGTTTCCCTGGCTGCCCGTTCGCCTCCTGAGCCGGATCAGCTACGACACGCATGGCCGGCTGCCGCACATCACCTGTCCGGTAGTCATTCTGCACAGCCGCACGGACAGCACGATCCGCTTCAGCCACGGCGAGCGGAACTTCGCCGCCGCGCGCGAGCCGAAGGCGTTCATTGAACTAGAGGGTGAGCATAACGACGCGCTGCTCGCCAACCGCGCCGCCTATGTGGCCGGGGCGGAGCGGCTCGTGCAACTGGCCGAGGTGGCGCAGACCCACCACCGCAGCGATCGATCGTTGAAATGATGAAGGGCTGAACGCCACGATGCCCGTTGCTCTGACACTCCAATTCCCCCGCCATGTCCTCTCCCCTCTCCACCCTCGGCCGCCGCACCGGGCCACCCGCGATCTCATGGTTGATGAGCCTGACGCTGGCGCACCCGAAACTCATTTCGCTCGCCGCCGGCTTCACTGACAACGTCTCCCTGCCGACGGCCGAAGCCCGCGCGCTGCTGGATGAAATCCTCTCCACCCCGCGCACCGGCCAGGCGGCACTGCAATACGGCTCCACGGCCGGCGACCCGCTCCTCCGCGAACTGACGGCCAGGCGGCTGGCCGAACTCGATAAGCCGGCCGCCGCCGGCATTTCCGCCGACCAGCTCCTGATCACCCACGGCTCGCAGCAGTTGCTTTATCTGCTCACCGAGGCGCTGTGCGATCCGGGCGACATCGTGCTCGTCGAGGACCCGACCTACTTCGTTTATCTCGGCATCGCGCAAAGCCATGGGCTGCGCTGCCGGGGCGTGCGTTTGCTGCCCGACGGCGTGGATCTCGCGCACTTGGAGCAGGTCCTTGAGGAGCTTCGCCGGGCGGGCGAGCTGCCGCGCGTCAAATTCCTCTACCTCGTCAGCTACTACCAAAACCCCACGGGCTACACGACCAGCTTCGCAAAGAAGGCCGCCGCGTTGAAGCTGCTGCGTCGCTACGAGCGGTTTGCCGGTCACCCGCTTTACCTGCTGGAGGATGCCGCGTATCGCGAACTGCGCTTCGCCGGTGACGACGTTCCCTCCGCGCTGGCTGCCCCGGGCGGAGCGGACCGGGTGCTCTACGCCGGCACGTTTAGCAAGCCCTTCGCCACGGGCGTCCGGGTGGGCTTTGGCGTGCTGCCCGAGCCGGTCTTGACCACGGCCACGCGCATCAAGGGCAACCACGACTTCGGGACGGCCAACCTGCTGCAACAGCTGCTCGCGCGAGCGCTGGCCAGCGGGGCTTACGCCCGCCATCTCGCCGAACTGCAACGCCGCTACGCGCACAAGGCCGGCGTGATGACGGCGGCGATCCGCGCGCATTTCCCGGCGGACGTGGATTGGCAGGAGCCGGCCGGCGGCCTCTATGTCTGGGCGCGTGCGCCGAAACGGCTGCGCACCGGACCGAAGTCCTGCTTTTTCCAATCCAGCTTGCAGCAGGAGGTCATCTACGTGCCTGGCGCACTGTGCTACGCGGACGATCCCACCCGCCGCAAGCCCGACCACGAGCTGCGCCTGAGCTTCGGTGGGGCGGATGAACCGAAGCTCGAAGCTGGCATCACCCGCCTGGGGCGGGCGCTCGCCGCACGGTTGTAAAAACAAACCGGGCCGGCGCGAGGCCGGCCCGGTTGCAAGGCAGGGAACAGGATGAAACTCAGGCCGAGATCGCCGGGACGACGAACGGCTTGCGGTAGTCGCGGGTGAGGAGCTTGTCCGCCGCGGCGTTGCCGATGAACGTCTCGGTTTTCGGGTTCATCTTCAGCACCGGACCGAGGGTGAGCTTGTCGGTGTCAAGGTTGACCTCGTTGGCTTTGAGGTGCTCGAACATGCGCTCAACGGTGGCCGTGGCTTCGCGATCGCCCTTGATCTGCTCGCGGATCGCGCCGGGCGCAGCGAGTTTGCCGAGGCGGTGCGAGATGTTGCCCGTGTGGCAGAGGGCGCTGGAGAGGTGGCCTTCGAGGATGTCGGCATACAGGTCCGTGTGCTGGCGGCTGCGAACGGCCTCGATGAAGTTCTTGAAGTGAGGGGCTTCGCCACCGCCCTTGGTCTCGGTCCACTTCTTGATTTCCTTGCCCTGCTTGTCGTAAGCGGCGGAGCTGGTGTAGCTGGGCACGGTGACGTGACCGCCTTCGCAGTGGATCACCACGCCGATCCGCGAGCCCATGAAGATGTCCATGTCCTTGGAGTCCTTCTTCGAGGGCAGGCCGCGCACCTCGAAGATGAGGGGAGCCTTGGCGTAGTCGTGGTAGATGACCTGGGTGTTCGGGGTCTCGCCGTCATCGGTATAGCCGAGCCGGCCGCCAACGCTCCAGACACGCGGGCTGAGCTCCATCTCGCCAAGGAACCAGCGGGCGATGTCCATCTGGTGGATGCCCTGGTTGCCGAGGTCGCCATTGCCGTAGTTCCAGATCCAGTGCCAGTCGTAATGCAGGCGCTTGCGACGCACCTCGTCCTTGGGCGCAGGACCGCACCAGAGGTCGAAGTCAATGCCGGCGGGGATGGGCTGGGCACCGTCGGATTTGCCGATGCTGCCGCGGGGCTTGTAGCAGGTGCCGCGCACGGCGATGACCTTGCCGAGCTGGCCGGACTGCACGAACTTCACGGCCTCGCCGATGCCGCTGCGCGAGGCGCGGCTTTGCGTGCCGGTCTGGACGATCTTCTTATATTTGCGGGCCGCGTTCACGAGCTGGCGGCCTTCCCAGACGTTGTGGGAAACGGGCTTCTCGACGTAAACATCCTTGCCGGCCTGCACCGCCCAAATCGCGCCGAGCGAGTGCCAGTGGTTCGGCGTGGCGATGGAGACGATATCAATGTCCTTGTTCTCCAAAACTTTCCGGATGTCGGTGTAAGGGGTGACTTTGACGCCCTTCTTGTCCTGCGCGTCCACGCCCTTGCGGAGCACGGCGTCGTCCACGTCGCAGAGTGCAGTGAGGCGCACGCCGGAGTCCTTGAGGCCGCTCAAAGCACCGATGTGCGAGCCGCCGCGGCCGTTGAAGCCGACAACGACGGAGTTCAGCGTGTCACCGGGGCTTTTTTGGGCCCACGAGGTGGGGGCGATGTAGAAGATGCCGGCGGCGGCACCGGCGGTCTTGAGGAATCCACGACGATCGAAGTATTTCATGAGCGGGTTGCGGTTGTCAGTTTTGGTGCGGTCTAGTGGACGCGCTTGCGACACGACGGCTTCATGCCGGAACCGGCTAACCGACGAGTTTTGGGGCGCGTGACGGGGGGGAATCTTCAAAGTGCGGCGCGACTTGGCAAACACATTCTTCCGCTGCCAGTTATCGCCCCTTTCACAGCAGCCAAGCGTGCTGGCTCTCCTTGTAGTGGCGGCGGCAGACAGAGACATAGCGGTCGTTGCCGCCGATCTCGATTTGCGCACCGGTCTTCACGGGAGCACCGCTGGCGTCCACCCGCAGGACCATCGTGGCCTTGCGACCGCAGTGGCAAATGGTCTTCAACTCGATCAAGTTGTCCGCCCACGCGAGGAGCCACTGGCTGCCTTCGAAGAGGTTGCCTTGAAAGTCCGTGCGCAGGCCGTAGCAAAGGACAGGTATGCGCAGCCGGTCGGCGATGTCCGAGAGCTGCTCGACCTGGGCCCGGCTCAGAAACTGCGCCTCGTCCACGAGCACGCAGGAAAGAATGCGCTTCTCGTGGTCCGCCTCGGCGAGGGTGAAGAGGTTTTCATCACGCTGGAAGGCCCGTGCCTCCGCTGAGAGGCCAATGCGAGAGGCGACCTTGCCCGTGCCGGCCCGCGTGTCCAACGCGGGCGCCAGCACAAGGGTGTTCATCCCGCGCTCCTGATAATTGTAACTCGACTGGAGGAGCGTGGTGCTCTTCCCCGCGTTCATCGCCGAGTAGTAAAAGTAGAGCTTGGACATGGAACGTGATGGGCGGTGCGTGAGTCAGTCAGGCAAAGCGCTGATCAGGCCGCACCCGCCCACCGCACATCAGGTCAGACTTTGCCAATCCACTTGCGGTCTTCCCACACGGCCTTGAGCGAGGTGAGGTTCTTCGAGTCGAGCACCTTCTTTGCAGCGGTGCCGAGGTCGCCCTTCTTGAGCGCGTGCCAGGCGTCGCTGGCGTTGATGGCGACGTGTTGGAGCACGCTCGGGTCGCGGTAGCAGTCAATCATGCAACGCGTGCAGCCGTCGCGGATGAGCTTGGAATCGTCCCATTCATAGACCTTGCACATGGGCTTCTCCCAGAAGTGGCAGCGGTAGAGGTCAAGGTTCCAATCGAGGTAGAAATACTTGTGACCGCCGAGGCAGCCGAACTGCTCCTTCTCGCCGCGCAGGTGGCGCTGCATCTCGTTCAGGGACTCAGTGGGGTTCACCACCGGGTAGCCGCTGCGATGCTTCATCTGCTTGATCTTGTCGAACAGACCGATGAGCTCCTGAGTGGTGAAGTTCACCAGGCCGCTGTCACTGAAACTGAGGTAACTGCTCGCGAGGTTTGTGAGCGGGTAGCTGAAGGTGCAGCTCTCAAAGCCCAGCGTGCGGAGGAAGTCGGGCAGCTTCTCGTAGTCCTCGATGAGCCTACTGGCCGTGATGCTCGCCGTGGTCTGGATGCCAACACTGTGGAAGAACTCGTTCGCCTTCTTGATTTTGCGGCACACGTCGGGCAGGCCGCGGTTGGCCTCGTGCTTGGCCACGTCGTGCGCGTCGATGGACATGATGACGCTGCTGAGGCCGTCGCTGGCCAGGGCCTTCATGTTGTCGTCGTTCCACAACCCGCCATTGGTGCAGATCATCGGGTGGATGCCTTGCTGCGCCGAGTAGCGGACCATCGCGCGGAGGTCGCGGTGCGCCATCGGCTCGCCGCCGACGAAGAGCAGGTAGCCGATGTGGTTGCGCTTGGCGATGTCCACCACGTCCTTCGCCTCCTGGAGCGTGACGCTCTTGCGGGCCTTGGGATCGAACTGCGAGCGGGCGAAGCCGCAGAAGCCGCAGTCGGCGTTGCAGATGTTCGTGATGGCGAACTGGAGGTAACCGGGACCGCCGTGGTTCAGCACGTCCTTGAAGAGTTGCCAAGCGGAGGTCTGCGGACGGGCGACGGGCTTGGACATGTCCACGGGCGGCGCGGCCGCCCGCGCGGCGGCGGGGGCGGCAGGTGGTTCAGCAACGGCAGTGCTCATTCAACAAGTGCTGGATTGTGCGGAACGCGCGGAGGGCGGGCAAACTTTTCTTTGCGCTTGGGGGGACAACTGCGTGCCGCAATCAGCCCGAGACTCCTCACGTCGTCATCCACGCGCTTGGCTAGCGGGCATTGAGGTTCACCTGCTTGGGCAGGTAGGCGGGCGGGATGGGGCGGAGCTTGGCGAGGGCGGGGATGCGGTCCACGTGATACGGCGGAATGCCGGCGTTGAGCAGCGTCTCGCGCCAGTTGGCGGGATCGAGTTTGTAGAGGGCCAGGCCGAGGGCTTCGTTGACATACACGTTGGCGCGACCGCCCTGCTGCACGGTGGTGAGCACCTGCTGGAGCGTGGGCACGGCTTCCTTGGCGTCCCACTGGGCGAGGAGCTGGGCTGCGCCCATGATGAATTCTGAGGGCGGTGGCTTGGGGAACTTGTTGGCTAGCTCCGGGATTTTCTCCCGGATGCCTTTGGCCTGGGACTCCATCCCCGCCACGTAGGCTTCGTGGAGGGGGATGGTGCTCGCGACCAGACTCATCAGCGGCAGAACCCCAACTTCCTTACCTGCTGCATGAAACGCGGGGAGAACAGTTGAGGTTCCGGTCCCAGGAGTCTTGAAGCACATGTCGCGCATCCGATTGTCCCATTGGCTGGCTTCCATGGCTTCATACTTGACCAACGTTGCCTCGACCGTGAGTTGGAGATACCCGAGTGGGCGTTGCGAGGAAACCGTCTTGCCAAGCATGCTCAGGGCGCCCGCGTCCCCTCCTTGAGCCAGCCCAAGAGCCAATCCCCAGCTCTGAGGGTTGCGCTGCCACTCCTGCTTCAGTAGTGCGCGCACGCTTTCTTCCTGCCACTGGCCCAACGCCATGAGCAGCGGCGTTGGTGGAGGGGCCATCTTCGCGAAGGCATTCACGATGCCCGGGATGGCCTCCCGCTCGCGATTTGTTGCCAGCGCAAGCGCCGCCTCACGGGTCAGCAAGTCTGTGGTCGGTGAATTCAGGACGGAGAGCAGATAGGCCTTTCCTGCCGGCTGATCGTAGCGAAACAATAACATGGCGGCGGCCAGCCGGAGCTGTGGGTTCTCCGCGTGTTTGAGGATGTGCTGCAGCGCCTCCAGCATTCGCGGCGGATACGGTTCCACCGCCGCCCCATGAATGTGATCCATCGCCAACTGAAGGTTTTTTCGCTGTTCGATGTAGATCCAAGCCATTTCGCCGTTGTCCTGGGCCTGCTTCATGTCCGCGCGGTTCGAGAAGACGCCCACCCTCCGCAGCGCTTCCTGCATCTCCTGCTTGGCCTTGGCCTTGAACCGCTCCAGCTCCTTCGGATCCGACGGCACCGGGCCAAGGCCAGGGATATTGGTAAATCCGGACTGCGCAGCGGCAGTCGGCGGCACAGGAGGTTTTGTCACTTGCTGTAGCGGGGGCTGGGCTGACTGGGACGATCTAGGTGATGCATACCAAAACCAGAGGGAGGCTAGAGCGCAGAAACAGAGTAGTGAAATGAGGGTTCGCTTCATGGTCGTGTGCTATGGTCCAAGGCTGAGGAAACCATGAAACGGAGTATCGATTTGCACGTGCTCAGGTGGCTGAAAGACGTATTTGCGTTCCACGAAGTCATACTCGTAGCGGAAAAACGTCGGCCACGTAGTGGTGTCGTTAAGCGAGAGTTTCAACTCTGGGCTCACGGAGTTTCCGGTGACTCGGAAAGTAATCCAGCAAGAGAAATCCGGCGGCATCTTGCGGAGGAGGGGCTGCTCCAGTTCTACCAGCACTGGCCCAGCCCGGCCGGCACAAATGTGGCTGATCGAAGGGCCTCCCTTGACCCCACCCTGCGTAGTTTTGTGTCCCGCCCCCGGGGCGTTGGTCATGAACCAAATGCCGGAGGCCCAGTGAATCGCATTGTTCACGTCCGCTTTGTCAAATCCCAGTTCCAGGACGAATTCAGCCGGAGTCCCAGACCAAATCTTGACCCGGGCTATCACATCATCCTTGAACTCAATCTTCGTTTTTCCAATCTCGGCTCGTTGGCGCTGGAGGTGTCGCCCGGCCACGTCGTGGCCAAACTTGCCCTCGTATCCGGCAGCCTCGACGCCGAACTCGTTGACGAGGCGGTAGACAAAATTCGTCCCGATGAACAAGTTCAAGTTGGGGTCATCTAGTTCTGAGGGAGGATCGGGATTGGTTGAGCGCGCCAGCAGGGCCATGACCAGGAATTTGCGTTCATCATCGTCCAAAGATCCGACTTGGCCCCGGGTGGTATCCTTCTCAAACCACACTGGAAGTCCGCGAGCGGACAAGGCGGCATTGATCAAACCCGTGAAAATCGCGGTTAGCGGTGAGTTGAGGATGTAGTCGAAGGCAAGCTGATCATCTGAGAAATATCCCTCGCCGGTCGGGAAACCCATATGCTCCGCCATGTTGGCAGGACGCTGTCCAGGCCATGTTGTCGTGCTCCCCATGCGAATGGTTGAGATGACGAGATTCCAGCGTTTATCCGCCGGCGTGAGTTCCGCATTGTAGGAGTAGAAGGCCGGGGTGAAGTTGCGGAACACGGGTTTGGCCGTGTAGCTCTGCCCTTCGCGCAGCCAGACATACACATTGCCATTGGTGTCCAGCAGCTGGCCTAGGTAACTCTCGGCAAAGTTTATGCCGATTTCCTCCATCGCACTGTTGGTCAGGCACAGATGAACGCGATAAAAGCTCTCGTTGGTCGAGGCGGGGTCGCCGGGAAGGTAGATTCCGGCCGTGGTGGTGTAAGAGTCGGTGGTGGTAGCGCCGAATTCGTTGGTGGTGCTGATGGTGCCCACCGGTCCCTTGAAGCCGCCAAAAAAAATCAGGAGGAGCCACCGGGCCGCTAAAGGCAAACGGCACTTCATTGGTTTGCCAGACGGATGCCAAGACCAGTGGGTTGAGGCTCACGGCGAAGTTGTCCCGGTCGATCTCTTTGAAGTAGTTCCAACTGCCCAGATAAGAATCGTTCTGCCAGGTCCAAATGTTGGTGCTCCACTGCCACATCGCAAATGAGTAGCGGTTGTAGTAAGCTGGCAGCGAGTTGTAGCTCAAGAGGTTCCAAGTGGAAAAACCAACGATTTCATTGGTGATGCCAGCACCGTGAGTCAACACCGTCGTGGTGCTCCACGATTCAAAGAAGTGGCGGTCCAAGCTATCCCCGATGAAGAGATAATGTGAGCTTCGCACCATGTCCCCAACACGGAAAACTGGCTCTTGAGCGGCGGTGGTGCGGACAAACACGAGGCACAATAATAGCAGGCCCCATCCGGCGGCCGGCGTTCGGTTGAAGTGTCGCGTGAGCCAGTTGCACGAGCCCGGCGCATCGGCCGCTGGCGCGGTGGGGACGTGGTGATGGGAGCGGGAGGTCGGGGTGTTCATGGTCGCTTCCGCGGGTTAGCTGACATTCACCGTGCTGACATCACTCTCCGGGCCGGTGCCGCGGGAATTGCGGCCCACGACTTTGTATGCGTGCGCGCCGGCAGCGAGGCCGGTGGCGTTGTAGGTGGTCACGATGATTTCCTCGGCCACGACGGTGAAGGCGGCGTCGCCGGGGCCTTGGTGGAGGACGTCGTAGCTGGTGGAGTGGGTGGCGCTGAATTCCAGATGCGCCGCGCCCGCACCGGGGCTGGTGGCGGCGGCAATGACGGCCTTGGCGGGCGGTTGCTGCGCGGGGGTGGTAGGGATGGCGTCTATGACTTCGCGTTGCGGGGTGCCCTCGGGGAATTGGAAACGACCTTGCGCGAGGGCGGCCCCGATGAAGTCGGTCATCTCGCCGTCCTTCTTGTGGAGGTTTCCTTGGGCTTCTTCGTAATCGTCCGTCTCGTTGGTGAAGGTTTCGAGCTTGGCTTCGAGCGCGGCGAGCAAGGCGTCGAAGGCGGCCTTGTCCATGGTGTCCCAAGCCTTGAAGGGCGTGGCGCTGCCAGGCGGGTTAGGGAGCTTGCCCCAGAGGATGCTGATGGCCTGGGCGCGACGCAGCGTGTCAGCCGGCGTTTTGTCGTCCACGGGGAGCTTGGCGATGACTTCGCTGCTGACGGCGTCCTTGCGGTAGCGCGTCTTCATGATGCCATACACAGCCACGCAGGCGTCGTGGAGGAGGGCGTGGGCGGAGTTGCGCCCGCCCATGGCGAGGTCGAACTCGGTCTTGGCGTCGAGGAAGCCGGTGCGGACGCCCCTGGCACCGGTGATGAAGGTGTCCAGCGCAGCAACGGTCCAGTCGTCGGGCCGGTAGTTGGCGAAGTTGTTCATGGCCTCGCGGATGTAGCGAAGCTGGAGGAGGTGGAAGTCGTATTCCTCGGTCATAAGCGGGCTAGGGTTTGGGGTTTAGGGTCTGGGGCATGGGGAAACGTGTTTGCGGCGGCAGGTTTGGTGATTTCGGCGGCTGGCCTGGCATCCGGGCAGAGAACTTCCAGTGTGCGGAGGTCAGGGAGGCGCGCGCGGAGGCAATCTTCAGGCCTTCGGCGGCTGGGAAGGCATCTGCGGCTGGAGACAAGGTATCCTCGGAACCAGACTTGGTGCGTTCGGCCGTAAGGGAGGTGTCTTCGGCAGTAAGGGAGGCGTGTTCGGCTGCCGAAGACGCCAGGACAACAGCCGAAGACGGCTCCGTGACCACCGAAGACCTCAAGTTGACCGTCCCCGACGACAAGAACCGTGCCGAAGACACCAAGTTGACAGCCGAAATCGTCTTCCCTACCGCCGAAGACGGCTTGTATTGTGCCGAAATGACCCGCACTGCCGCCGCAAGCGGCTGGTCTGCCGTATTCAAGGCCAAAAGGAGCAGCCGAATTGAGGTATCCCCGATATCCTCCTGATCGAAAGTGAGCCTCTTGACCTCGGGTGCTACCGAGAGGGAGGCTCCGCCAGTGTGCGGAGTGCGGAGTGCGGAGTGCGGAGTGCGGAGTGCGGAGTGCGGAAGCCCGGTTGGTTTCTCCGAATCCTGCATGGCGAGTGTGAATTGGATTACGATGGAGCCAACGCTTTCGTCAAGACCTATTATTTGGCGACTTTTCTTTGCGCCACTCGACCCGCCGACTACGCTGCGCGGGCCCATGAAGAACATCGTCTATTTCGACCTCGAAACGCAGAAATCTGCGGACGAGGTGGGCGGCTGGGGCAACATCCGGCGCATGGGCATGAGCGTGGGCGTGACCTACAGCACCGCGCGCGGCGGCTACCAGATCTACGGCGAACGGCAGGTCAACGACCTGATCGAGGAGCTGCGCCGCGCGGATCTGGTGGTGGGCTTCAACATCGAGCGCTTCGACTACGAGGTGTTGCAGGGTCACAACGAGTTTTTTGACTATTCCCAGTTGAACACGCTCGACCTGCTGGTGGACCTGATGAAGACCCTGCCCCACCGGCTGTCGCTGGATTCGATTGCGACCGCGTCGCTGGGCATCGAAAAGACCGCCGACGGCATGCAGGCGCTGCGGTGGTTCAAGGAAGGGCGGCTCATGGACATTGCCGAATACTGCTGCTACGACGTGAAGGTGACCAAGCTCGTGCACGAGTTCGGGCAGGCGAACAGGCAGGTGCATTACCACAACAAGTTCGGCGCGAAACTGTCCGTGCCGGTGAAGTGGTAGCGCAGCCCGGGTTTCAAGCCGCAGCAGCATCCGATTACCAGCGCCTGTGAGTTTACCCCACCACACAACCGACCCGCTGCAGGCTGAAGCCCGCACCCCTCGTCCGACGCTCCTCCACGAGTTCCGCACCATCCTCCAGCCGCTCACGCTCACGGAGCATTTTCCCTCGGGGCAGCCGCTGGAGGTCGAACTTGGCTGTGGCGACGGCTCGTTCATCGTCGAGTGGGCACGCCGGAATCCGGAGCGGAATTATCTGGGCGTCGAACGCCTGCTGGGCCGCATCCGCAAGCCGGACAAGGTGGGCCGCCGCCTGGGCCTGACCAATCTCAGCCTGGTGCGCATCGAGATCGGCTACTTCCTCGAATACCTGCTGCCCGCCGCGAGCACCGACGCCATCCACGTCTATTTTCCCGACCCTTGGCCGAAGGTGAAGCACCGCAAGCACCGGCTCATCAACGAGCGCTTCACCGCGCTGGCCCGCCGCGCGCTGCGGCCCGGCGGCGTGGTCCACCTGCGGACGGACCACGTCGAATACTTCGAGCAGATGCTCACGGTCTTCCGCGCGGACAAATCGTTCACGGAAGTGGAAACGCCGGCCGAACTGGCCGCCGTGACGACGGACTTCGAGCGGGAGTTCAATGCCAAGGGGATTCCCACCAACCGCGCTTCCTGGCGAATGACGGACGCGTGAGCGGCTTCAAAGCAGGGAACATGAAGCCTGCCCTGCTGAACGCCCCGTTTGCCGTCCTGCTGTCTTCTCTGATGGTTTCCGGGGCCATGTCCCGCGCCGCCGAGCCGTTCTGGTTCAACACGCTCGTCGCGCACTGGACGGACTACGGCACGCCCGATTACTTGGACTTCATCGGCGAAGCGAAGCCGCAGTTGGCGCAGGTCGGCTTTTACGGCGTCACGTTCTACAGCGTCGCGCACACGAAGTTTGGCAAGGGCTACCCGGCGCACTTCCCCGTCGAGGGCACGAAGGAATGCGGCGAGTTCTTCCGCAAGCTCAACCAGGAGGTCCACGCGCGCGGCTCGAAGGTCGTCGGCCACTTCAACACCACCTTCATCCTCGGCGATCCCGAGAAACGCGCGGGTTTCTTTGACTGGTATCACAACGGCTGGGACACGAACGCCTTCGGCCCCAAGCCCACGCCCGACCCGACGCAGATGCTCTCCGTGGACGCCACCGGCAAGCTCATCACCACCGCCAGCTACAAGATCGGTGGCTGGCCCGAGTATCACGGCTGCCTCAACAACCCGCTCTGGCGCGCGTGCCTCAAGCCGATGGTGACCGATGCCATCGCGCGCGGCGTGGACGGCCTCATCGCGAACTACTACTACCGCCGCGATTGCCTGTGTTCGCACTGCGTCGGCGGGTTCCGCGCATGGCTGGGGACGAACTACACGGCGGCGCAGCTCAAGGAGCAGTTCGCCATCGCGGACTTGAAGGCGCATGCGTTCAAGGAAATCCCCTCGTGGCACAACCCGAAGGAGACTTCGCCCTACAAGCTCGCGGCGCTGAAGTGGACGCAGATCGCGCTGAAGGACGCCTTTGACGACGTCTTCGTCACGCACGGGCGCAGGCTCAAGCCGGACTTGCTGACCGCGCAGTGGAACCACCTCGGCGGCTTCAACCAGATCAGCGGTGACGAACGGTGTCTCCTGCCCGCAGGCCTCTGGGGCCGGGGCGAAAATTACCTCTGGTATAGCACCGGCAACGCCGCCTCGCAGACCGACCTCGCCAACGGCGACCTCGGCGATGGCACGCTGCAACTCCGCTACATCCGCGGCGCGTTTGGACCCAAGCCATTCGTGCTGGGCAAATACGAACAGACACGCACGCGCGCTACCATCGCCGAGGGCATCGCCAACGGCGGCGCCGGGCTGGGCTTCTACGCGAACTTCAAAAACCCGGCTGGCCGCGAGGCCATGACGGCCTATTTTAGCTTCGCGGCCCGGCACCGCGACCTCTACCAGGACGCCCAGCCGGCGGCCGAACTGCTCCTGCTCTATCCGCGCACCGCCGTGCATCGCGGTGACTTGGAGCCCTTGGCGCGCTTCAAAGCCATCGGCCGGCAGCTCGCGCGGGAGGGCTACGTTTTTGACATCGTGCCGGACGACCTCGTGACCGAAGCGCTCACCAGCAGCCGGCAGGCGGTGGTGGATTGCTTTCCACTCGGGGCTACGCCGGTCGCACCACGGGTTACCCGGCTGACCTTGTCCGCCACGCCGGAAGAAGGTGCGGTGGCGAACTGGCGCAAGGAACTTGCCGCCGTAACCCGCCGCGAAGGTGCACCCACGGTTATCGCATCCGTCCTCCGCCAGCCCAAGCGCCGCATCGTGCATCTGGTCAACTACAACCGCGAAGAGCCGCCGCCCAACGCCAAGATGGGCCGCGGCCCGCACGAAGAAAAACCCCTTGCCGTCACGGACACGACCGTGCGCATCGCGCTGGCTCCCGGCGAGCGGGTGAAATCCGTCCGCCTCCTCTCGCCGGACGCCGGGGTCAGCACCGGACCGGCCGGCCTGGTGCGGCGGCCGGGTGAGGCCACCTTCGCCGTGCCGCGTATGCTGGTCTACACCGTGGCGGTGGCGGAACTGGAGTAGGCCCGGCGGGTGGTGCGATTTGCTTGCCGCCCCCGGCGCGGCTGCCCATGCTCGCCCCGTTTTTGGAACCGTTGACCTGACGCCCGATGACCGAACCCGCCATCACGCCCGAGCTTGTCGCCAAGCACAACCTCACGCCCGACGAGTATCAGAAGGTGCTCGAAATCCTCGGCCGTCCGCCTACTTACACAGAGTTGGGAATCTTCTCGGTCATGTGGAGCGAACACTGCTCCTACAAAAACACCCGGCCAGTGCTGAAGGGCTTCCCCACCAAGGCCGCGAACATTCTCGTCGGTGCAGGTGAGGAGAACGCCGGCATCATTGACGTGGGCGACGGCGTGGCCATCGCGTTCAAAATCGAGTCGCACAACCACCCCAGCGCGGTCGAGCCGTTCCAGGGCGCGGCCACGGGCGTCGGCGGCATCATCCGCGACATCTTCACGATGGGCGCGCGGCCCGTTGCGGCGTTGAACTCATTGCGCTTCGGCGAGCTGTCGAATCCCGAGGTGCGCCGGCTCTTCACCGGCGTGGTCAGCGGCATCGCGCACTACGGCAACTGCTTCGGCATCCCGACCATCGCGGGCGAGGTGTATTTCGACAAAAGCTACGAGGGCAACCCGCTCGTGAACGCCTTCTGCCTCGGCGTGCTGCGCCACGACCAAATCACGCGCGGCGCGGCGCACGGCATCGGCAACCCGGTCTTCTACGTCGGCCCCGCGACGGGTCGCGATGGTCTCGCGGGCGCTGCGTTTGCGTCGCAGGACTTGACCGAGGAATCCGCCGAGCAGCAGCGCGGCGCAGTGCAGGTGGGCGACCCGTTCATGGAGAAACTCGTCTGCGAAGCGTGCCTCGAACTGCTCGCCACCGGCTGCGTCGCCGGCATGCAGGACATGGGCGCGGCGGGCCTGACCTGCTCGACGTGCGAGACGGCGGCGCGAGCCGGGACCGGCATTGAAATCGAGCTCAACAAGGTGCCGCAACGCGCGCCAAACATGAGCAGCTACGAAATCATGCTCTCCGAGTCGCAGGAGCGCATGCTCATCGTGGTCCACAAGGGCCGCGAGGAAGAGGTGAAGAAGATTTTCGACAAGTGGGACTTACCGTGGGCGGAAATCGGCGTCGTGACGGACACGGGCCGGATGGTCGTGCGTCACGGCGGCAAAGTCGTCGTGGACGTGCCGGCCAAGAAGCTGGCGGACGAAGCGCCGGTTTATCAGCGCGAGTCAAAGGAAGCCGCTTACATGGAAGGCGTGCGCGCATTCCGGCTCGACGGCATCGCGGACACCACGGATGCGGCGGGCGATCTCAAGAAGCTGCTCGCGAATCACTCCATCGCCTCGAAGAACTGGGTCTATCGCCAATACGACCACATGGTGCGCGACGGTTCCGTGGTCTGCCCCGGCAGCGACGCTGCGGTCATCCGCATCAAGGGAGATTCCTTGCCCATCACGAAGGCGGAATACGCGGCCGCGCAGGCAGGCCAGCCTGCTCCCGCGAGTGCGCCGGTGCCGGACAAGTTCGTCGCCTTCTCCTGCGACTGCAACGGTGCCTACGTCTATCTCGACCCCTACGAAGGTGGAAAAGCCGCCATCGCCGAAGCCTGCCGCAATCTCGCGTGCGCGGGCGCTTCGCCGCTGGGCGCGACCGACAATCTCAACTTCGGCAACCCGCACTACCCGGAGATTTTCTGGCAGTTGAAAGAATCCGTGCGGGGCATCGCCGAGGGCTGCCGCGCCTTCAACGCCCCCGTCACCGGCGGCAACGTCTCGCTCTACAACCAGCGCGGCGCACTCGGCGCGATTGACCCCACGCCCACCGTCGCGGTCGTCGGCCTCATCGAGAAGCCGGAGCACATCACCACCTCGTGGTTCAAGGACGCGGGCGACGCGATCATCCTGCTCGGCTCACCGGTGGACACCGCCGACCCGTTGCTCGGCCTCGGCGGCAGCGCGTATCTGCAAACGCTGCACGGCAAGAAAACCGGCCTCCCGCCGCGCGTGGACTTGGAAGTGGCGAAGAGCTTGCACACGACGCTCCTCGGCCTCATCCACACCGGCGAGGTGAAGAGCGCGCACGATTGCAGCGAAGGCGGCTTGGCCGTGGCGCTGGCGGAATGTTGCATCGCCCAGCAGACGGCGCGCGAAACGCCCCGGCTCATCGGGGCGGCGGTTGACCTCTCTGCTGTAGCGGCGGTCTGTGACCGCCGTTCCGATGCTCTCACGCCGAACGCAGCCAACGGCGCTGGCACAGCGCCGCTACAGGTGCGTCTCGACGCCCTGCTCTTCGGTGAAACGCAAAACCGTGTCGTCATCTCATGCGCGGCGCTCAACGCCACGAAGGTCATCGAACGCGCCAAGCTCATGGGGGTGCCCGCCTCGCGCATCGGCACCGTGGGCGGCGACGCGTTGACCGTGAAGACCGCGAGCGGCGAGTTCACCGCGCCTGTGGCCGAGCTGCACGACGCGTGGTGGAATGCCATCGCCCGCGCGATGGCGTGAGCGGCAGGAGCACGGACGCCTAAGTCCAGGCCAAGGGTTGCGGATATGGGCATTTGAGCTCTGGCTCCGCAAATTTCTTTGCGTCGTCGGCACGCTTGGTATCGTCCGCCTACGCACATGAAAACCACCTTCTGCCTCGCCGCGTTACTGGCCGTTTCGATTCCCGCCCTTGCCGATGGTCCCGCCGACAACCAGTTCGACAACGTCCGACGCATTCCCCCGCCGGGCATTTCCATCGCGCCGGCCGCGCGCGCGGAACTGACCGCCGGGACCGACGCGCTCGCGAAGGACATCGAAGCTCTGCGCGGCTCGCTCAAATCCAAGCCCGCGCTGCTCGACCTGCTGCCGGACGTGCAGATCTATCACAAGGCCGTGGACTGGGCGCTGCGCCATGATGAGTTTTACACGACCAACGAGGTCGCCACCGCGCGGGACCTGCTCAAGCGCGGCGGCGAGCGCGCGGCGGCGTTGCGGGCGGGGCAGGCCCCGTGGCTCGCGCAGACCGGCCTGGTGGTGCGCGCGTATCAGTCCAAGATCGACGGCTCCATCCAACCTTACGGCCTCGTGGTGCCACCGAACTTCGCGCCCGGCGGCGCGCCGCTGCGGCTGGATTTCTGGGCGCATGGACGCGGTGAGAAGCTCACGGAACTTTCCTTCCTCGACCAGCGGCACAAGTTACCCGGGCAGTTCGTTCCGCCGGGCGCACTCGTGCTGCACCTCTACGGTCGCTACTGCAATGCGAACAAGTTGGCGGGCGAGGTGGATCTGTTCGAGGCGCTCGCGCACGCGAAGAAGTATTACCCGATTGATGACCGTCGCCTCGTGGTGCGCGGCTTCTCGATGGGTGGCGCGGCGGCGTGGCAGTTTGCCGTGCATTACCCGGGAGTTTGGGCGGCAGCCGCACCCGGGGCAGGCTTCAGCGAGACGCCGGACTTTCTGAAAGTGTTCCAGAAGGAGGACCTCAAACCGTCGTGGTTCGAGCGCAAGCTCTGGCACATCTATGACTGCACGGACTACGCGGTGAACCTCTTCAACCTCCCGACCGTCGCCTACAGCGGCGAAGCCGATTCCCAGAAGCAGGCCGCCGACATCATGGCCAAGGCCGCCGCTGCTGAGGGTTTGCAGCTCACTCACATCATCGGCCCGGACAAGACGGGCCACAGCTATCACAAGGACTCGATCGTCGAGATCAACCGCCGCATCGATGGCATCGTTGCGCTGGGCAAGGATCCCGCGCCCGACTTGGTGAAGTTCACGACCTGGACGCTGCGCTACAACCAGTCGCATTGGGTCCGCGTGGACGGGATGGAGGAGCATTGGAACCGCGCCCGCGTGGACGCGACGCAAATCTTTCTGGAGAACACGGTGCGGGTGAAGACGGCCAACGTGTCGGCCTTCTCGCTGATCTTCCCGGCTGGCTCCTGCAAGCTGCTCCAAGGCAGCGCGCCCAAGGTGCTCGTGGACAATGAGAAGCTCGACGCCCCGCCCGTGGAGACAGACCGCTCGTGGACCGCGCACTTCCGCAAGCTCGCGGGCAAGTGGGCGCTGGCCGCCGTGCCGGACGACGTCTCGCTGCGCAAGCGCCACGGCCTGCAGGGCCCGATTGACGACGCCTTCCTCGACAGCTTCCTCATGGTGCGCCCGACCGGCACGCCGCTCAACGACCGCGTGGGCAAGTGGGCCGACACCGAGATGAAGCACGCCATCGAGCACTGGCGGCGGCAGTTCCGCGGCGACGCGCGGGTGAAGGACGACGCGGCCATCACCGACGCTGACATTGCCGCGCACAACCTCGTGCTGTGGGGCGACCCGGCGAGCAACAAGTTCCTCGCGCGCGTGCTGGACCGCCTGCCCGTGCGTTGGGACGCGCAGCAGGTGCGCATCGGCGCGGCGAGCTACCCGGCCGCGCAACACGTGCCCGTGCTGATCTTCCCGAACCCGCTGAACCCGAAGAAATACGTCGTGCTCAACAGCGGCTTCACTTTCCGGGAATACGACTACCTCAACAACGCGCGCCAGGTGCCCAAGCTGCCGGACTACGCGGTGATTGACCTGAACGTCCCCGTGAGCGCGCGCTTCCCCGGCGGCGTGGCGACGGCGGGCTTCTTCGGCGAGCGCTGGGAAGTTCTGCCCGGCGGGACGAAGTAAGTCCGTGGCGAGGATACTCCTGTCCCGCTTCGACTGTGCTGAAAGCCAGACCATCCAAACCGATGCACCTGGGTCAAACCCAAGCAAAACGATCAATGACGCAAAGTAACTCGATAGGTGCGGCCGGCGGCGTTGCTCTGGTTCTTTTGGCTTTAGCCTGCTCCACACACGCTGAATCCGAGGATTTGCGCCTGAGCGATGTGCTGGCTACGAACGCCGTTTTCTCACGAACGGTTGAGAGTTGGATCAATAAAGGCGTCCGCAGAAGCATGGACGCGTTCAAAGACTCGACTGCAATGTATGGAGGTAGCCGTGAGGAGCGTTTGTTGTTCAGGATAACTAATCCCGAGTTCTCGCTTGAACTATCCCCAGATGGGATATCGGTCATCGGTTTTTTGGACAGAATTTTTATCAACCGTGGGCCGCAGCGAAAGCCAGACCGAACAAGGCTAGACCCAAGCTCCCCGGAATTACTTGAGGCGGTGGCCCGACTGACAGCAATAGCGAATTCTCCGAACATTGAGGATTTTCAAAAGCAGATAGCTGCTGGGCTCAAGTTTAGCTATCAACGCTCATCCTCCTCGTGGCTCGTGAATTTAGTCCGTGAGTGGAACGGCTTCCGTGTTCCTTCTGATCGTCTCGGCATTATGGTCGAGGACGGCACAGGACTGGTCGTTATTTTTCAAGACTACCGATTCGGTAAGCGGTTCGACTCATTGAATGTGCCGCGAATCGCAGGCAATCAAGCCGAGGCCACCGCCCGGCCTGAAGTGCTGCGTCGGGTGCAGTTGTATCAACCACAACTTCGGGAGCCTGTTATCTCCCTGGAAGAGCAAGCTGCGCTTCATGTCGAGTATTTCCCCACAGATGATTTGGAACGGACGGCTTCGGAAGAGATTAGGCGCGCAATCGAACGTGACCTTCAACCGAAGCGAACTCATTGGTATCCGCGTCTCGCATTCAGGCACTTCTTTGTCGTGAGAGGCCGTTCATCTGATGCGAAGGGAATACCAGTTGTTGTCTCCGAGTTTGTCTATGTGGACGCCACCACGGGGGAACTCTTGCCGCCGAACGTCCGGAAGTAGCTAAATTTTGCAGCAGGAGTCATCGCACCTGCGGCTCCGCACGGGGGGACAGGTGTGTCCCTTTCACGTTCAGCGCCGCTTGCGCGCGCCGAAGAAGTAGCCGCCGCCGATGCGCACCATCTGCACCTTGCGCTCGTGCGGCTTGGCTGCGCCGGGCTTGTCGGCCTCGAACAGCGCGGTGTAGCGGTAATCGAACCCTTCCAGCTTCTCGCGCGGGATTTTCTGCCCGATGAACCGCTCGATGCTGAACACGTGCATTGCGTCCTCGGCCACCATCAGGGTGAAGGCGTCGCCGGTGCTTTCGGCTCGGCCAGTGCGGCCGATGCGGTGCACGTAGTCTTCGGGATGCTGCGGCACGTCGAAGTTGATGACGTGGCTGACGTTGGCGATGTCCAGGCCGCGCGCGGCGATGTCCGTGGCGACCAGCACCTCGTATTTCCCCTGCCTGAAGCCCTCGAGGGCCAGCTCGCGTTCGCGCTGGGTGCGGTTGCTGTGAAGGATGGCCACGGCGTGGTTGGCGCGCTGGAGGGTGTGGGCCACGCGGTCCGCGCCGTGCTTGGTGCGGCAGAAGATGATGACGGAGTCGTAGTTGACGCGCTTGAGCAGTTCCAGCAGCAGGTCGGTCTTCTGCGAGTCGCTGACGGGATAGATGACGTGCTTGACGGTCTCGGCGGGGGAGCGGCGTGCCCCGATCTCGATGGTCTCCGGGTTCTTCATCGCCCACTGGATGAGCGTCTCGATGGCCGGCGGGATGGTGGCGGAGAAGAGCATGGACTGCCGCTCCTTCGGGCACTTTTGGAGGATGCGCTTCACGTCGGGCAGGAAGCCCATGTCCAGCATCCGGTCCGCCTCGTCGAGCACCACGTGCTGCACGTGGCCGAGGTTGCAGTTGCCCTGCTCCATGTGGTCGAGCAGCCGGCCCGGCGTGGCCACGATGACATCCACGCCGGATTTGAGGGCCTGCAGTTGCTTGTCGTAGCCCACGCCGCCGTAAAACACGGCGACCTTGAGGTCCGTGAAGCGTGAGTAATCCCGGAAGGCCGTCTCCACCTGGGCGGCCAGTTCGCGCGTCGGCTCCAAAATGAGTGCGCGGGCGGCGCGCTCGTGGCTCTTGAGCTTGGTGAGGATGGGCAGGGCGAAGGCCGCCGTCTTGCCGGTGCCTGTTTGCGCGCTGCCGATGATGTCGCGCCCTTCGAGCACGAGCGGGATGGCGCGGAGCTGGATGGGCGTCGGTTCCGTGTAACCCATCGCCTTCACGCCTTCGAGCACCGGCTGGGAAAGGCCAAGCTTGCTAAATGCCATGTGGGGGAGAGTGCCGCAGCGTCCCGCGGAAGGGAAGCGGCGGTTTCAAGCTGCGTCGCCGCACTGGACGCGCCGGGCAGCTCCGCCTACTTTCCGCCCCGCATGAGTATGGCTTCCCGCCCGTTGGTCATCGCCGGCCGTGAGTTCCGCTCGCGGCTCATCCTTGGCACCGGCAAGTTTCCGTCGCCCGAGGCGATGCGCGACGCACTGGCCGCCAGCGGCACCGAAATGGTCACCGTGGCCTTGCGGCGCGCGGATCTGAGCGGACAGAAGGATCCCTTCGCGAACATCCTCGAGTTCATTGATCCCAAGCGTTACCTGCTCCTGCCCAACACCAGCGGCGCGATGAATGCCGACGAAGCCGTCCGCCTTGCGCGCCTCGCTGCTGCCGCCGGCCTGCCCAAGTGGGTGAAGCTCGAAATCCACCCCGACCCGCGCTACCTGCTGCCCGATCCCATCGAGACACTCAAGGCGGCCGAAGTGCTCGTGAAGGAGGGCTTCACCGTGCTGCCCTACATCAATGCCGATCCCGTGCTGGCAAAACGGCTACAGGAAGTTGGCACTGCCACCGTCATGCCACTGGGTTCGCCCATCGGCTCCAACCGCGGCCTCCAGACCCGCGACCAAATCCGCATCATTCTCGAGCAGGCCACCGTCCCGGTGGTTGTGGACGCGGGCATCGGCGCACCCAGCCACGCGGCTGAAGCAATGGAGCTTGGTGCGGACGCCGTGCTCGTGAACACCGCCATCGCCGTCGCCCGCGACGCAAACCGGATGGCCATCGCATTCAAGCAGGCCGTGGAAGCAGGCCGGGCGGCCTTCGAAGTCGGCCTGGGCAGCCAGCAATTGACCGCCAGCGCGACCAGCCCGCTGACCGGGTTTTTGGATTGAAACGACCACCTGTCCCGACAAGCTCGGACTGATGACGCCGCCCACGATCACCCCGCCCCGCCTCCAGGAACTCATCGCCGGCTGCGCCCGCGCCCGTGTGCTGGTCATCGGCGACGTGATGTTGGACCAATACATCTGGGGCCACGTCGGGCGCATTTCGCCCGAAGCACCCGTGCCCGTGGTGGATTTTCAACGCGAGAGCTTTATGCCCGGCGGGGCGGCCAACGTCGCCCGCAACGTTCACACCCTTGGCGCGCGGACCGAGCTGCTGGGCCACGTGGGCCGGGATGATTCTGCCCGCAAGCTGCGCGCGCTGCTCGGCGAGCAGGACATCGCCTGCGCCGGCCTGCTGGCCAGCGCCGCCCGCACCACCAGCGTCAAGACCCGCATCATCGCCCACCAGCAGCAGATCGTGCGCGTGGACCGCGAGACGCGCGGGCCCGTGGACGAACGCGATACCGGCCGGCTGCTTGCCACCCTTGACCGCCAGTTGCCGGGCACGGACGCGGTGATCGTGTGCGACTACGGCAAGGGCGTGGTCACCCAGCCGCTGCTCGACGGCTTGCGGGAGCGTTGCCGGGCGCGCGGCGTGTGGCTCAGTCTGGATCCCAAGCCCGTCCATGACCTGAGCTTGAACGGCGTCTCCCTGCTCACGCCCAACCGGAAGGAAGCGTTCGAGCTGGCGGGCGTCTCGGATGGCACGCGCACGGCCGACCCGCTCAAGGATCCGAACCTCCAACGCGTCGCCGAGACGCTCCTGATGGAGCTCAGCCCCGCGCTGTTGCTCATCACGCTGGGGGATCAAGGCATGCTCCTGTGTCAACGCGGCCATAAACCCTTCCACATTCCGACGGTCGCACGGGAGGTGTTCGATGTGTCCGGCGCGGGCGACACCGTGATCGCGTCGTTCACCCTCGCCATCGCAGCGGGGGCGTCCCCCATCGAGGCGGCCATTTTCTCGAACCACGCAGCCGGCGTCGTGGTGGGCAAGGTCGGCACCGCCACCGTGACCCCGGCGGAACTGGCCGAGAGCTTCCGGCGCGAGGCATGAAACCCGCCGTCTTCCTCGACCGCGACGGGACGATCAACGTGGACCGGCATTACTTGAGCCGCGCGGACCAGTTCGAGCTGATCCCCGGTGCGGGGGCGGCGCTGCGGCGCCTGCAGGATGGGGGTTTTCTTCTCGTCGTGGTCACGAACCAGTCCGGCATTGGCCGCGGCTACTACGCGGAGGCGGACCTGCACGCGGTCAACGCACGGATGAACGAGCTGCTGACGCCGCTGGGCGTGCAGTTCGCGCGGATTTACTACGCGCCCGAGGCTCCCGAGCAGCCGAGCCGTGGGCGCAAGCCTTCGCCCCAGTTCCTCCTCGACGCGCGGGATGAACTGGGTGTGGACCTCGCCCGCAGCTACATGGTGGGGGACAAGATGATCGACCTCGAATGCGGCTGGAACGCCGGGGTTTCTCGCAGCCTGCTCGTGCGCACCGGCTACGGCCGGGAGACCGAGGGGAAACACGCTGGCCAGCTTGCGCGAGCGGTGGTGGTGGACGATCTCGCGGCGGCCGCAGAATGGATTCTCGCCCAACGTTGAGAGTGTCCGGCGCCCGCCTGGCCGGTTTCACGCGGTCCGCGTCACCACGAACCGTCGACCATCAGCAAGGCGGCGTTGCGGGCGAGGTCTTCGGCCAAGAGGGGGACGGCCTGGCGTTCCGCACTGGCGAGATCCGCCCCGGCGCGAATGGTCGTGCGGCCGCCCACATCCCGCTCCATAAGGACCTTGCCCGTTGACCGCTCCTTGAGAATGAAATGAGCCGTCATGAACAGGGCATAATCACGGACCGTGAGCACGTCGGCGGGCTGGAAGCTCACGGCTGACCGTTGGAAGGCGGTGATCACGCCGGTGAGGATCACGTCCGATTCCCCGCGCGTGTCCAGCCGGTAGGTGCCGTCCTGCTGAAAGCGCTTGCGGAGCGCGTTGTTCAGCGGCTCGCTCAGGCGAGGTTCGAGGGTCTGATTCCGGATGAGCCCGATCTGGATGCTGTGCTGGCCAGCGGGGAAAGCGGCGGCCGATCCGACGCGGTAGCCGGCGCAGCCGGCCAGCATGGCCAGAGTGGCGATCAGACCGAGGGCGAGCGGCAGGCGGGAAATCATTGAGGTTTGGGTGCCTCCACGGGCACGGCGTTGGTGGACGGGGTGGCTACCGCGGTCAGGTCAGGGAGCGTCCGAAGGAACTCGATGCGGCGCTTGGCTTCGGCTGCGAGAATCGAGTCGGGATCCTTGATGAGCACTTCATTGTAGTAAACCAGCGCCCCGCTCCACATGCGCCTCTTCTCGTAAAAGCGGGCGACTTCCATGGCGCCCCGGGCCTGCTCTCCGCGCAGGCTGTCTATGTTTTTACGCGCGTCAGCCACCCGCTTGTCGTCCGGATACAGGGCGATGAAGTCGGTGAAGGCCGCAATCGCCTTGGCGGCCACCCCTTGGTCATATTCGGCTGACTTGGCCTGTTTCAGGTGGGTCATGCCCGCCTTGAACAGCGCATCGGCGGCAATGTTCTTCTGATCGTGATACTTGTCGGCGGCCTTCTCATAGGCTTTGACGGCGTCGGTAAACTCACCCCGCTTCTCCTGCGCCGTGCCGATGTTCATCTGCGCCTTCGGGGCCACATCGCTGTAGGGACCATTCTTGATCACCTTTTCATACATCTGGGAGGTCTTCTCCATCGATGGGAACAACGGGACGACGCCCCAGAGCTTGAAGCGCTGGCCACTGAGGTAGCGGTTGCTGATTTCGAACTGCCGCTTGAGCACTTCCTCGTAGTTGTCCACCTTTGGATACTTTTCGAGCAGTGTCTGATAGGCTTTGAAGGCCTTTTCGTCGTCCTTCAACTCCTCCAGGCTGCGCCCTACCAGGAACTGCGCCTTGGGTGCGTAATCCGAGAATTCCCACTTTTTGACGGTTTCACGCGCGGCCTTGAGGGCCAGGTCGTAGTCCTTCGCTTCAAAAGCCTTCTCCGCGACCTCGAGCTGATCCTTCGCCCGGGTGCGCTTCCAGCCACCCCCGCCGCCCACCGGCTCGTAAGACCACCCTTCGCCGGGCTTGTAAACCAGCGGCGCGGGACAAACGTGCGGCAAAGCGAACACGGCAGCCACCAGCAGCGGCACACGGACGATCCGTCGAATCATGATGCGGACATTAGAGAGCGTGCAGAGGCGCGTCAACCGCGCGCGGCAGGGACAGTGGTGACCGGTGATCAGACAGGCTTGGGCGGGGACGGCACCGCGGGCGCTTCGAGGACCCGGGCCACCGCGGCATGCAACTCCTCCACCGTAAAGGGTTTGGCCATGACGAGGTGTGCGCCCAAGCGCGCGGCCATCGCGAGCACTGCCTTGCCCGTCTGGGCAGCGCTGCCGGTAACGGCGATGATCTTGATGCCGGGATGGTGCCGGTGCAGATCCATGATGGTCTCAATGCCATCCTTGCCCGGCATGTAGATGTCCACTATCGCCACCTCCACCAGTCCGGCCTGGAGCAGGGCGAGCGCCTCATGGCCATCCTGAGCGCCTCGCACCTCGTGGCCGGCAGCGACCAAGGTGCGTTGGACCAGAGTCCGCAGTTCGGTATCGTCGTCGGCGATGAGGATACGAGCCATGATACGCAGTAAGTCCGTTGCAGGCAGGCTGATTTTTGGGACTTATCGCCCTCAGTAATTCAAAAGTCGAGGTTTTACCGCTCGCGTTTCGTATCTCCCTCCGGTTTCATCCGGCCACCGCATGGCCGTCGCCATTGATCTCACCGGCAAGGCCGCGCTCGTCACCGGCGCGTCCCAAGGCATCGGCGCGCGCATCGCCCGCACGCTCCACGCCGCCGGCGCGGCGGTGGTGCTGAACCATCCCGGCCTCCCGGCCACCACCTCGGATGCGGAGCGGCTGGCCGCCGAATTTAACGCGCAACGGCCCGGCAGCGCCGACGCCCTCGCGGCGGACGTGGCGGACGCCGAGGCCGTGCGTGGCATGATGCAGCTGACGCAGGCGCGGCGCGGCGGGCTGGACTTCCTCATCAACAACGCCGCCATCCTCCGCGACCGCACGCTGGCGCGGATGTCGCTCGAAGAATGGCATGCGGTCGTGGACGTGAACCTCACGGGCGTCTTCCACTGCTGCAAGTTCGGCCTCGAAGTCATGCGCGACGGCGGAGCCATCGTGAGCCTCGGCAGCATCGCGGCGATCCATGGTTTCTTTGGCCAGGCCAACTACGCGGCCGCCAAGGCCGGCGTGCAGGCCATGATGCGCGTGCTCGCGCGCGAGGCCGCGCGCCGGGGCATCCGCGCCAACGCCATCGCGCCCGGCGTGATTGACACCGCGATGGCCGCGACGATCCCCGAGGCCGCGCGCGCCGAGATGCTGAAGCAGATTCCGCTCGCCCGCCTTGGCACCCCGGACGAGGTGGCGAACGTCGCGCTCTTCCTCTGCTCACCCCTGGCCAGCTACGTGAGCGGGCAGACGATCGAAGTGAATGGAGGCTGGCGCGGGTGAACCATAACCGAGTGCTAGAATGCTGGAGTGATGAAGTGCTGACGCGGCATTTCCCATCCCTCCATCGCTCCGTCACTCCATCACCCCATCCCGCCACTTGAGGGCCGCCGCGCGCATCGTCTCCGCCGCCGAGGCCGTGGCTGCGATTCCGTCCGGCGCGACGGTCGCAATCGGGGGCTTCGTGGGTGCGGGGCATCCGGAGCTGCTTTCCGCCGCGCTGGAACGGCGCTTCCTTGAGACTGGCACGCCGCGCGACCTCACGCTCTTTTACTGCGCCGGGCAGGGTGACCGCGCGGACCGGGGCTTGAACCACCTCGCGCACGCCGGCCTCGTGAAGCGCGTGGTGGGCGGCCATTGGAATCTCGCGCCCAAGCTCGGGCGGCTCGCGTTGGCGGGCGAGATCGAGGCCTACAATTTGCCGCAGGGCGTGCTCTGCGTGCTGCTGCGCGAGATCGCGGCGAAGCGGCCCGGCGTCTTCACGCGCGTTGGCCTGAACACCTTCATCGACCCGGCCAACGGCGGCGGCCGGCTCAACGCCCGGACCACCGAGCCGCTGGTCGAGCGGGTGCGGCTCGACGGCGAGGAATGGCTGCGTTACCGCGCGTTTCCCATCCAAGCCGGCCTCATTCGCGCCACGACCGCCGACGCGCGGGGCAACCTGACCTTCGAGCGCGAAGCGCTGCTGGGCGAGGCGCTGGCCATCGCGCAGGCGGCGCACAACCATGGCGGGCTGGTCATCGCACAGGTGGAGCGCGTCGTCGGGCGCATCGCCGATCCCAAGGCCGTGCGCGTGCCGGGCGCGCTGGTGGATTTTCTCGTCGTTTCCGGTGGCATGCAGCACGACCAGACCTTCGCCGAGCCGTTCAACGCGGCTTACGTGACGAGCAGCGATGGCGCGGTGGCATTTCCGCCCATGCCCTTTTCCGAACGGAAAATCATCGCGCGCCGCGTGCTGCGCGAAATCCGCCCCGGCAACATCGTAAACCTCGGCATCGGCGTGCCCGAGGGCGTGGCGGCGGTGGCGGCGGAAACGGGCCGGCTGGCGGAGTTCACGCTCACGCTGGAGAGCGGACCGATCGGCGGCGTGCCGGCGGGTGGGCTGAGTTTTGGGTGCAGCGCGCATCCCGAAGCGGTGGTGGAGCAGCCGGCGCAGTTTGATTTCTACGACGGCGGCGGGCTGGACCTTGCGGTGCTGGGCGCGCTCGAAGTGGACGCCGAGGGCAGCGTGAACGTGACCGCGCTGGGCGGCGGGCGCTTCGCGGGCGTGGGCGGCTTTGTGAACATCACGCAAAGCGCTCGGCGTGTCGTCTTCGCTTGCCCGTTCCGCGCGGACGGGCTGGCCGTGACGGCGGACGGCGGACGGCTGCGCATCACGCAGGAGGGCGCCAAGGCGAAGTTCGTGCCGCGCGTCGCGCAGGTGTGCTTCCATGGGCCCTCGGCAATCGCGCGCGGGCAGTCGGTGCTCTACGTGACCGAGCGCGCCGTGTTCGAGCTGGCAGCAGATGGCCTGCACCTGCGGGAGCTGGCTCCCGGCGCAGACCTGGCGGCGGATGTGCTGGGCCAGATGGAGTTTGCGCCCCGGGTCGGCACGCAGGTCGCGATGCCGGCGGAATGCTTTGCGCCTTGAATGCCTGCGTCGGCTGCGGCTTCGGATAAACCGCCGCGCTGCTTGACGCTGACATGGCACTGAACTACACCACACGAACCATTAAGCAAATCGCATGAATCCTACTTCCCTCGCCCTTCCCCCGGCTTCGCGCCGCGGCTTTGTCAAGACCTCCGCCGTTGCCGGTGGCGCGCTCGCGACTGCCATCCATTTTCCCCATGTGGCCAACGCCGCTGCCGCGGGCGACAAGATCAAGATCGGCTGGGTGGGCTGCGGCGGGCGCGGCACCGGCGCCGCCAACCAGGCGCTCAACGCCGACTCGAACCTCGTCATGTGGTCCATGGGCGACATTTTCCAGGACAAGATCGATTCCGGCCTGGAGTCGCTGAAGAAGGTGCAGGCCAAGACGCCCGAGAAGGTCAACGTCTCGCCCGAGCGCCAGTTCACCGGCCTCGACGCCTTCCAGAAGGTGCTCAACAGCGGCGTGGACGTGGTGCTGCTCACCACCTCGCCCGGCTTCCGCCCGCAGCACATCAAGGCGGCGGTCGAGGCGGGCAAGCACGTCTTCGCCGAGAAGCCGATGGCGGTGGACGGCCCCGGCGTGCGCTCGGTGATGGAGAGCATCAAGCTGGCGAAGCAGAAGAACCTCGCGCTGGTGGACGGCTTCGTCTGGCGCTGGACCAACGCCAACCGCGAGGTCTATGACAAAATTCACAACGGCGCGCTGGGCGACATCCTCGCGGTCTATTCCAGCTACTACACCGGCGCGGTGGATCGCTACCCGAAGTGGAACCGCACCAACACCAAGACCGATCTCGAATGGCAGATTCGCCGTTGGTATTACTTCACCTGGCTTTCCGGCGACCACATCGTCGAACAGGCCGTCCACTCGATTGACAAGCTGCTGTGGACGATGAAGGACGAGCCGCCCGAGAGCGTGATCTGCACCGGCGGCCGGCAGGTGCGCCCCGGCGACGAGGGCGGCGAATACGGCAACATCTACGACCACTTCTCCGCCGAATACAAGTGGGCCAGCGGCGTGAAGGGCTACCATTTCACCCGCCAGTTCGACCGCTGCCACGGCGAGGTCACCGACCGCGTCTTCGGCACCAAGGGCACCTACGAGGGCGAGAGCGGCAGCCGCCGCCACGTCTTCCGCACCGGCGACAGCGCCTGGCGCTGGAAGGGCGAGCAGCGCGACGGCTACCAGACCGAGCACGACGAGATGTATGCCAGCATCCGCGCCGGCAAACCCATCAACACCGGCGACCGCTTCATCAAGACCACGCTCACCGCCATCATGGCGCGCATGGCCGCCTACACCGGCAAGGAAATCACCTGGGAGATGGCGCTCAACTCGAAGGAAGACCTCTTCCCGAAGAACATCCACTGGGACATGAAGCTCCCCGTCGCCCCGGTCGCCCGCCCCGGCAGCACGCCGTTCATCTGAGCGGGCCGCCAGTTTCACATTGCTTTGCACCGGCGCGGCTGGGTTTTCCTGGTCGCGCCGGTTGGCGTTTAACGCGTGGTTTTGCCGCGTGGTGAATAGCCCCGCGCGGCCCCGACTCTAAAAGTGCGTCGCCACTGACCGCCACGATGCCGCGCACCGCCCTTCATCATCTTCTGCACCGCGTTGCCGGAGCCGGTCTCGCCGTCGTCGCCTGCTGGCTGGCCGTGTCCGCCAGTGCCGCTACCAAGCCGGTTCCGCCGCCAACCCCCGGGCCGCTGCACGAGCGCATCGACGCGCTCATCGAGTCCGAGTTCGCCGGGCCGCTGACGCCGCCGGCGAGCGACGCGGACTTTCTTCGGCGCGCGTATCTCGACCTCACCGGCATGATCCCCACCGCCGACGCGGCGCGCGCCTTCTTCGCCGACGCCGCCGCTGACAAACGCGCCCGCCTCGTGGACCGCCTGCTCGCCACGCCGCAGCACGCGCGGCATCTCGCCATTTTCTTCGACCTCACGCTCATGGAACGGCGCCCGCAGAAGCACGTGGACGTGGGCGCGTGGCAGCAGTTCCTGTTTCAGTCCTGCCTCACAAACAAGCCGTGGCATCACCTCGCCCGCGAAATCCTCGCCGCCGATGGCGCCGACGAGGCGACCCGCGTGGCCGCGCGCTTCAACCTCGACCGCGAGGCCGACCCCAACCTGCTCACGCGCGACACAGGCCGCATCTTCTTCGGCATGAACCTCGCCTGCGCGCAATGCCACGACCACCCGAACGTGCCCGACTATCTCCAGCGCGACTATCACGGCCTGTTCGCCTTCTTCAACCGCACCTACCTGTTCACGCGCGACCGCGACAAGAAGGCCTTCGTCGCCGAGAAGGCCGAGGGCGACGTGACGTTTGCGTCGGTCTTCACCAAGGAGTCCGGCGCAACGCGCCCGCGCCTGCCCGGCGGCGCGCAACTGACCGAGCCGAGCTTCCCGCGCTTCGCGGAATACGTCGTGCCGCCCGACGCGAAGGACAAAAACCTCCGCCCCGTGCCGAAGTTCAACCGCCGCGCCGAGCTGGCGAAGGCCGCGACCGAATCCAACAACCGCGCCTTCAACCGCAACATCGTCAACCGCCTGTGGGCCTTGCTCATGGGCCGGCCGCTCGTTGCGCCCGTGGACGAGCTGCACTCGCAGAACCCCGCCGCGTATCCGGCGCTGCTGGACCTGCTCGCCGCCGAGTTCGCCGCGGGCGGCTACGACACGCGTGCCTTCCTCCGCGAGCTGGCGCTGACGCGCGCGTATGGCCGCAGTTTCGAGCTGCCCTCGGACGTGAGTTCGCCTCGCGGCCTCGCGGCAAGTTGGATTCCCGTGCTCGAGGCGCGGCAGCGGCAGCTCACCAACGACATCGCCGCCGGTGAGACGGAGTTGAAACGGATTCAGGAGCGCATCGCCGCGCAGAAGAAGGCGATGCAGCCCGTCGTGGACGAGCTGGCGAAGACCAACGCCGCCGTCGCCGAGGTCCGCAAGGTGTGCGATATCGCCATTACCGCGCATCGGAGCGCCGAGCTGGAACTGACCAAGAAGCGCGACGCCCTCAAGTCCGTGCAGGACGCGCAGGCAAAGCTCGACGAGGCGCTCGCCAAACTGCCCGGCGACAAGGAACTCACCGCCAGCGTGGACAAGCTCAAGGCGCGCGTGGCCGAATTGAACAAGGAGATTGAGGCCGCCGCAAAGGACGTGGCGACGAAGGACGCCGCCGCGAAGCCCATGCGCGAGAAGCTCGCCCCCGCCGAGGCGACCGCGGCGGCCGTGCGTGACCGCTGGGCTGCCGAGGATGCCAAGCTCCTTGCGCTGGACGCGGAGTTAATCGCCACCACCACCCGCTGGCAGGACACGAAGACAGCCGCCAAGCACGTCGAGTGGCAGTTGGAAACCGCCCGCGCCATCGCCGAGTGCGACCGGCTCAAACGCGAGGTGGAGCATGCCAAAGCCGCGCTCGCGAAGCGTTCGGCCGCGCCGGCTCGCGAAGCCAATTCTGCCGCCGGCGCGCGGTTCGCCGCGCTGGAGACCAAGCTGGCCGCCGACACCAAGGCTTTTGTCGAGGCCACGGACAAGCTGTCCGCGATGCTGGAAAAGTCCTTCGCCGTTGGCGCGTTCGCCGCGCTCACGCCGGAGCAGCTTGCGTGGAGCATGATGCGCGCGGCGGGCGTGGTCGGCGCGCACGAGCTGGCCGGCGCGGCGGAGTTCGACAAGAAGTCGCCGCCCACCGACGCGAACAGGGCCGACCCCGCGCGTCTCGCCGAGCGCGTGAAGGCGGCGGAGCAATACACGTGGGACAAGCTCAAGGGCGGGGCGGCGGGCTTTGCACCGCTGTTTGGCGCGGGCGCAGGCGAGCCACAGGACGCCTTCTTCGCCACTGCCGATCAGGCGCTCTTCCTGAACAACGGCAGCATGGTGCGGAGCTGGCTCGTGCCCAGCGCCGAGAACCTCACCGCGCGCCTCGGCAAGCTCGCCGATGCCCATGCGCTGGCGGAGGAGCTTTACCTCAGCGTGCTCACGCGGCTTCCGACCGAGGCCGAGGCCGCCGCCGTGCAGAAACAGCTCGCCGCCCGCGAGAAGGAGAAGCCCGCCGTTGTGCAGGAGCTTGCGTGGGGCCTGCTCACCTCGGCGGAGTTCCGCTTCAAGCACTGAGCACAAGGAAGCCTTCTCCCTTCGCAGAGCGAGGGCGGCCGGAGGCCGGATGAGGGGAGAGCAGCCTTCGCCACGTTTCCCCTTTTTCCCCCGCCGGTTTTCCGGTTTCATGCGCCCGCATGATTACGCGCTATTCCCGCCCCGAAATGCGGTCCATCTGGACCGACGAAAACAAACTCAAGCTCTGGCTCCAAATCGAACTCCTCGCCAGCGAGGCGCTCGTGGCGGAAGGCGTCGTGCCCGCGGCGGACTTCGCCAAAATCAAGGCCGGCTGCGACCAGTGGTTTGCCGACCTGCCCGGCCTCGTCGCCCGCCAGCGCGAGCTGGAGAAGACCCTCAACCACGACGTCATCGGCTTCACCACCGCCGTCGCCGAGGCCATCAACGACCAAGCCAGCCGGTGGTTTCACTTCGGCCTCACCAGCAGCGATGTGGGCGACACCTGCTACGCCGTGCAGATGATGCAAAGCGCCGACCTGCTCATCGCCGACGTGCAAAAACTTCTCCCCGTCATTGCGCGCCGCGCCCACGAACACAAGCTCACCCCCTGCATCGGCCGCAGCCACGGCATCCAGGCCGAGCCGACCACCTTCGGCCTCAAGCTCGCGTTGATGCACGATGAATTCACCCGCGCGCTCCGACGGCTCCAAACCGTGCGTGACGTCGTTGCCGTGGGCAAAATTTCCGGCGCCGTCGGCACGAGCGCGCATTTGTCGCCGCGCGTGGAAGCCTACGTCTGCGAAAAGCTCGGCATCCAGCCTGCCCCCATCGCCACGCAAGTCGTCCAACGCGACATCCACGCCGAATTCCAACTCACGATGGCGCTCGTCGGCGCGAGCATCGAGCGGTGGGCCGTCGAGTTCCGCCACTTGCAACGCACCGAAGTGCTCGAAGCCGAAGAGCCGTTCACCAAAGGACAGAAAGGCAGCAGCGCCATGCCGCACAAGCGCAACCCCATCACGTGGGAACGCCTCACCGGCCTCGCGCGCGTGCTGCGCGGCAACGCCGTCGCCGCGCTCGAAAACGTCGCCCTCTGGCACGAGCGCGACATCAGCCACAGCAGCGTCGAGCGCATCATCTTCCCCGACTCCTGCACGTTGCTCGATTACATGTTCGGCCTGCTCACGCGCCTGATGGACGGCATCGTCGTTTATCCGGCGAACATGAAGAAGAACCTCGGCCTCTCGCTCGGCATGTGGAACAGCCAGACCGTGTTGCTCGCGCTCATCCGCAAAGGACTCACGCGCGAGGAGGCGTATCACCTCGTGCAGACCGCCGCGATGAAGACCTGGGAAGTGAAGCACGCCGGCCGCGACGACGCGGACTTCCTCGCCGTCCTCAAAGCCGACCCCGACGTGGCGAAGCATTTCCCCGCCGGCGAACTCGAAGCCCTCTGCTCGCTCGACTTCCACTTCAAGGAAGTGGACAGCCGGTTCAAGAAGCTGGGGCTGTAGAACCAAATGACCGTTAATCCACAAGCATCTCTCGGCTCCCGGCTCGCGCTATTGTTCGGTGGTGGTTTCTTCCGCCCGCTCGCGCGCCCCACAGCGGCGGTGTATGTGGACTGCGCCGAGCGGCTTATCGAAGCGGTGGACGAGAGTGGGCAAGTGCCGCATGACGAGGCGCGGCTGTTGATTCGCGAAGTGCTCGCCCAACATCCTGGCGTCCAGCTCGAAGAAGATGAAGGTGGGCAGTTCCGCGACCTACAGCAGCGCGCCGCCCAGTTCTTCAACAAACTCCTAGAAGTCCACTGGCTGGAGCCGCGCCGCGTGAGTCTGGATGAACACTTCGTCCTCGTCGCCCCGCCGCTGCACCGGCTCCTGCGGATGTTGCGCGAGTTGGCGGAAGACCGTCCGGCGGAACTCAAGGACTTCGCCGCTACCCTGCGCTCACTCTGTCGGGACTTGCTCGCCGACGGCTCGCTGGACCCGAATCGCCTCGGCCCGGAGGAAATGCGCCAGACCGTCAAAGACCTGCTGGACCGCGCCGGGCGCGCGGGCGACCAGATGCACGCGGTCGAATCCCTCATCCTCCAGCACGAGACCGCCCAGCGCGCCAGCGGTTCGGCGAAGGAGACGCTCGACCGTTTCCTCGTCGAATTCCACGCCGGCCAGCACATGGTGTGTTACGACGCTTTGCAGGAAGCGGGCTTGCTCCCCCGGCTGGCCGCCGCGCGCAACGTCGCCCAAGAAGCGCTGAACGACCCGTTCACAAAACAGCGCTTGGCCGAAGGACTCGCGGCGCACGCAAAGCTCGACCCCGTGGATGCCTATGGCGAAGCCGAGCGGCAGCTTGCGAAACTCGAAAAGCTGCTCGGAGCCATCCCGAAAAAGCAGCGGCTGATTGACGGGCGCATGGCGGATTTCAGCCGCCTCTCCGACGCGCGCTATCGCTACCAGACCGAGATGCGTGGGCGGAAGCCGGAGCAGGTGAAAGCTTACCTTGATGCTGCTGCAGCTCTTCATGCGGGCAAATCCTTCTCCGACCTCGCCGACGAGCCGGGGATGTCGCTGCTCTCGCCGACCGTTGAAATTCTTTGGGGCCGCGATGCCTTGTCGCCGGCTCGTTCGCGGCGTTTGCCGGTGGACCTGTCGGTGTCCGCGCAATCCGTGGACGCCGACCCCGAAGCTGCGAAGGACGAAATCCGACGCCGCAATCTGAACGTCCTTACGCCCCAGCGCGCCGCGAAGTTTGTCGAGCGCCACTTGCCTGCGAAGGGCACGCGTATCTCCACCGAAGCCCTCCGCGTTCACATCGAGGACGACCTGCTGGATTTGCTGGCCGTGCTGGCGTTTGACCGTGGCCCCTCCGCCAGCGGTGCGCACCGCACGGTTCGTTGGCGTGTGCATCCTGTCCGCGCGGACTTCGGCACCGAGCCAGCGCGCATTCCGCGCGACGCCGAAGCGGGCCGCTTGATGGAACGCTTCACTCTGGAAAGGACTCACTGAATGGCTCTCCCGTGGCCCAACTTCTCGACCTGGCATCGCATCCGCGAAGAAGACCGCGCCGCGATTTCCGACGTGCTCGCCGAGTTGCTCGCGCACGGCGCGCTACTGGGCGACGCAGGCCGTGACCGCGAGTTGTTCCTGCTGGCCCGCGAGTATCAAGCCGAGCTGGCCGAATACCTCGCGCCACTGCACCTGGAACTCTACGCCGACCCAGACAAACCCATCTTCTACGTCCGCCCCGTGCCCGGTGATTGCGGCCTGATGGCACGCTTCAACAAGGCGGAGACCCTGCTCGTGCTCACACTCTGGCGGCTCTACCACGACGCGCGAATGGCGGCTGCGGCGGAGACCGTGGTGGTGTCCGCGAACGACCTTTGGCAGCGGCTGAAACTCTACTTCGAGACCCTCACCCCACCGACCGAGGCGCAGTTGCGGGAGATGCTGGGCCGGCTACGGAACCGCCGGCTCGTGCGCCTCGCGTGGGCGGAGGACGCAGCGCGTTTCGGCGAGTCGCAGATTGAAATCCTGCCCACGCTGGCGCGCGTGATTCCGTTCGAGGATGCGGCGGCTTGGGAGCAACAGGCCGCGCTTTATCGCCAGCCCGCGCCCGACGCGACGAAGGAGGAGCAACCATGAGCCAGCGCATTTCCCTCACGCGCGTCATCGCGATCCATTGGTATGGCTTCCGGCAAATCTTCGACGTGGAGGACAACGTCCTCATCTCCGGCGCATATGGCACCGGAAAGTCCGCGCTGCTGGACCTGATGCAATACGTGCTGCTCGGCGGTGAGAAGCAGTTCAACCGCGCCGCCGCCGGCAACGCGCGCGGGCGCGACCTCGTCGGCTATTGCCTTGGCGACACGAACCAGCCGGGGCGCGAGGGCGGTCGGCACTTCCTCCGGCAAAGCGGCGTGACGCTCGTGGCGCTGGAGTTCACGCGGCCCGCCGAACGCGGGAAGAAAGAACCGAAGCGCGAGACGTGGGGCATTCGCATTGAGTTTTCCAGCGGCGACGCCGCGCCCCGGCAAACCTACTTCTGCGTGCCCGACCGGATCGAATTCGCGGCGCTCGCTCCGGACGGGAAGACCTTGCTGGCCGACGACGCCTTCCGCACTTGGCTCCGGCGGGAGTATGGGAACGAGAGCCTATTCTCCTTGCAGCGCGAATACCTCGCCGAGATGGCCGCGCCGCGTCACCTGAACTTCGACGCCGACGCCTTTCACCGCACGTTTCCCAAAGCCATCGCTTTCGAGCCGGAGGAGAACGTCGGCAAGTTCATCCGCGAATTTATCCTGGAGGAAAGCCCGCTGGACGTGCGCGAAGTCCGCTCCGCCTTGCGCGCTTACGACGACACACGCAAGCGGCTGGAGAAGCAGGAGGATGAAGCTGCGTTCCTTCGTCGCATCGGCGAACACCACGCGATTTACGAGACCGCCCGGCGCGAAGAGGCTGTGCTGAGGCACACCGGCCTCGCGCTCAAGTTACTCCAAGCCGAGGAGCGCCGTGACCGCCACGCCGCTGAGTTGAAGCGGCTGGAGTCAGAGCACGCTGACGATGTGAAGGCGATGGCTGCGGCGACACAGCAGGCCGAGGCGATTCGCGGGCTGCTCGACCAGGTCCGCTTTGAAATCCAAGGCGACCCTGCAGGCGGTAAGATTGCCCAGCTCGACGCCCGAAAGCGTGAACTCGAAGAGCAGGTGCGCGGCTTGCGCGAGGCCCGGCAGACGATGCAGAAGCGCCTCGACGACCGGCATTATCGCTGGGCGAACTGGCTCAAGCACGGCGCGGCGCTCCCGCTCGAAGGCTTGCGTAACGCGCTCACGGTGGAGGATGCGCTGCTGACCAGCCTCCGCTCCGGAACGGACGCCGAACGGCTGGCCGCGATGCAGAAATTGGCGGCACGGTTCAATGAACTGTGGCGCGAGGTCGAGAAGCTCTTGCAGCCGCTCGGCGAGGAAATCCGCGCCGCCGAGAGCCGCTTGCGCCAGCTTGCCGCCGACTTGGAAAACCTCGCCAAGGGCCAGACGCCCGGCGCATTCCCGCTCTTCCAAGCCATCCGCCAAAAACTCGGCGGACGCGTCGAGCAACTGGGCCGACTCATCGAGGTGAAGCCGGAGGCCGAGCGATGGTGGCCGGCGCTGGAGTTGTTTCTGGGCCGCAACCGGTGGGTCATCGTGGTCGAGAACACCGCCGACTACCGCGAGGCCCTGGAGATTCTCCGCCGCACGCCGCCGGGTCGCGAACCGGAGTCGCTGCTCAATCCCGCTGAAGTTCGGCAGCTTCGCGGCGAGGCGCGGGCGGACTCGTTGTTCAGCAAGGTCGAAGTTTCGCACGGCGTGGCCCGCGCTTATGTCGAGCACCTGCTGGGCGACGTGCAATGTGTGGCGAACGTCGAGGAGATAGAGAACTGCGCCGCCGGGCGGGCCATCACGCCGGAGGGGATTTTCAAGCAAGCGCCGCTGCGCCGTCGGCTCCGGCCCGCCGAGTCCGTGCCGCTCACGTTGGGGCGCGAAGGCTTGAAGCGGATGGAAGCCACGATTCACAAAGAGCAGTTGGAAAAGCGCGTGGCCTGCGATGCTTTGAAGCAACGGCTCGCCGACGTGCAGACGTGGCTCGACACCGGACGCAAAGGCGAACTGGCGGACGCGACGCTGCCCGACCGCGCGGGTGAACTGCCGCAGTTGCCCGAGCGCGAAGCCGAGCTGGGCCGCGTGCGCGAGACCATCAACCTGCTCTCGACGCCCGAACGCACGGCGCGGCAACAGCGGTTGAATGAGCTGGAAAAGCAGCAACGCGACGCGCTTGGTCGCGTGGCGGTGCTTGGCGAACGCAACGGGAAGTTCGAGCTGACCACGCGCCCCGAGCGCGAAGGGCTGGCCCGCGCGGAAGAGGACGTGCGCGATGGGCGTTTGGAAGTGGAGGCGGATCGCATTGAGCTGGGCCGCCATTTCACCGGCCTGCTCAATGCGGAACTGACACGGCAGCGCGATGCGTTGCGTGCCGAGTTCCCGAAGTGGACGGAGTGCTTCGAGCAGACGTTGTTCCGCGCGAACGCCGCCGGCCAGCGCGCCAACGACGCGCGGCACCACCGCGATAAGGAACGCGACCACCTCGCCAACGCACGTGACACGCAGGGGCATCTGCGCCACCCGGAGTATCAGCACGAGTTCTCGGCCACCGACCCGAGCAACGAGGCCTGGGCTGCCCGGCTGCGGGTGCTCGACGAGGTGGAGTTGGCGAAGTCCCGTCAGCTCGCCGCCGACCGCCAGCGTGATTGGGAGCGACGGCTGGAGGAGAACGTCCTGAACGAATTGAACCGCCGCGTGACCGACGCACAGAACACGGTGCGCCTGCTGGACCGCTACTTGAGCCAGCCCATCGGGAAGTTCCGCTATCGCATCAGCCAGCGGCGCGACACGCAGGGCTACGGCGCGATTTGGCGGCTGCTGGACACGGGTTTGGAAGCGACTGACCCGCTCGCCGCCGCGATTCAGGAAGGCGAAATCCAACGGGCAAAGGAAGAGTTGATGCGTGCCGTGGACGCGCCGGACCAGAGCGACGATCGCGCGCGGCGGCTGCTGGATTACCGCAACTACCATCACTACGACTTGGAGATGGTTCCGGCGGACAAGCCAGATGCGCCGGCGATTTCACTCGGTCGCAGCGGGCGCAACCTCTCCGGCGGCGAGAACCAGGCACCGTTCTTCATCTCCATGCTGGCGGCGTTCCGTCGCGTGTATGACCGGGGCGACCGGAGTTCCGTCCGCTCGCAGCAGCTTGGCCTGGTGGTGATGGACGAGGCGTTTTCCAAGCTATCCGGCGATGGCATTGAGGACTGCCTCGCGCTGGCGAAGACGTTTCAGCTCCAGCTCGTGATGGCCTTTCCGCCCGAGCGGCTGGGCGTGATGGTGCCGCACGCGCAGACCGTGGTGATGTGCCAGAAGAACGTGGAGCGCGACGAGAAGGGTTACGTGACGCGGATCGACAACCTGCCGCTGCTGACAACGATGACCGAGGCGTTGGAGGCGCTGGCGTGAGATGAGCCCGGCGCGCGTGCCCTTCGCCCGCGAGTTGTTCGCGCAGTGGCAGCGCGCCCGAGGCGGGCGCACGGAGCCGGCGACCTTGGCGTTCACACGGAGTTGGGAAGATTTGCTGGAAAGCGCGGGCCTGACTTCCGCCACGGAACGCAACGAGGCGGAGGCGGACGCGCGGGCACTGGCGAAGGACGGTTGGCTGGAATTGAAGCTCGTCCGCTACAAACCGCACTTGATTGCCCGCGTAGCGCTCCCGCTCGAAGTAGAAGCGCGTTGGGGCGAGGCGTTCGGCTTCACACCGCCGACCGATGAGGAGGCGCGGCGGGTGCGCGAATTCCCGTGGGTGCCGGAACTGGCTTTCCTTCGCGAGGCCCGGTTGAACCTGCCATTCGACGAACTGCGGCGGCTGAATGACTTTCTCCAAGCGGGTATCGGCGAGCGGCCTGTAGTGCCCATCAAGGAACGTTCCCTCCAACTCTTTGGCGACGAGAAGCGGCTGGATGTGCTGGCCGATTCGGCGCTGTTCCGCGACGGGCGGCTGACGCTGGCACACCTGCGATGCGAGGTCGTGGCCGAGCCGCTCGCGTGGAAGCGCGGCCCGGCGGAGGCGGCGGACAAACCTGTTATCGTGCTGGAGAACGCAGCGACGTGGCACAGTTACGCGCGATGGAACGAAACGACGGCACAGTTCAGCGCGGTGGTTTACGGCGGCGGCAACCGCTTCGTGGACGGCGTCGGCTTCCTTGCGGAAATCTTCCGGGAGCTGGGCGGCCAGCGCCGGGTGTTCTATTTCGGCGACTTGGATGCGGCGGGGCTGGTCATTCCTCAACGCGCAAGCCGCCGGGCAGTGGAACTTGGCCTGCCCGCCATCGAGCCGCATCTGTGGAGCTACCGGCGCTTGCTCACGTTCGCGGGCAAAGCCGAGCCAGTTGCGGAGGCCGTGCAACCCTCGGCGGACCTGTGCGTTTGGTTGGGCGAGTTGGGCGGTGAAGTCGGCGCGCAGCTCACCGCTGACAAGCGTCTGGCCCAAGAAAACGTCGGCTGGGAGTTGCTCCGCCAGCACCATGATGGCTGAAGACTATGCTGATCTGCAGGGCTGGCCGCCAGCGTGAGACGGCGCGAGATAGAATGCCTTTGCCGGCGGGTTGGGCCGGGACTATTTTCGGCACATGGCCTTCCGAATTCACGAGAGCGTGCTGCGCGGGGAGATTGACAACCGGGTGAAGGGCGTTGTGCGCGGGAAGATTTGGATCGCCGGGCGTGCGCAGCCGGTCGCGCTGGAGCTTCAGGGTAACGCGCATCCCGATCTCGCCGGGTGCCTGCTCACGTTCAAGAACCGGCTCAAGGCGGAGCCAATGCACCGGCCCGAGGACCTGGCCACCGAGCAGCGTGGGACCATCGGCGACCTCACGGCGTCGCGGAAGGTGCGGGTCTTCGACGTGCCGCTGGATGAGGCGTTGGCGATGATCCGCCGGAAACAGAAGCCGCCTGAGCACATGGCCAACTGCCTTTACCTCGAATGGTTCAGCGAGCGGAACGGGCGCGTGGTGATCGAGAGCACGAATTACGACCTGACCATCTCGGCCCCGGAGTGGCGGCTCACGCCGGCGGAGGATGCGCAGCGCGCGCAGGACGCGGCGGCGGGGATGGCGGGTTTCATGGGCCGGCTCACGGAGGCCATCGAGGAGCAGCAGCGCGGGCAGAAGGATCCTGAGACCGAGGTCTGGGACGAGCACGATTACGAGAAGTTCCTCAAGGAGTCCGACGCGCGCACGACGAAATACGGGGAGCTGCTCGACAAATACGGCGACTCGGACGAGGCGGAGGAGAAGATTGCGAAGGAGATGGGCTGGCACAAGGAGCTGTCGCCGGAGGAGGAGGCGAAGCGGCGCGAGTGGATCGAGGAAATGAACGCGGCGGCGGAGGCGGCGTTGAACGAGCCGGAACCGGAGCCTGACCCGGCCCGCGAGGGGATTGACTGGGTCCGCACGAAGGACGGCGATCTCGCGCATCCGCTGCAACATCGGTGCTTCGAGAACGCGATGAAGACCTGGCACGCCATCCAGAAGCTGGGCGAGGCGAAGTTCGAGGACGAGGACGTGGGCGAGTTCATCTTTCAGTGGCAGACGACGGGGGCGAAGCTGGCGGGCGCGCTCAACGGCATCGCGCAGGACCGGCACCCGCCCGACGCCGCGTTCACGGTGGCCTGCCTCAAGCGGGCGCTGAACCACCTGCACCAGTCACAGGCGGGCTTGGAGCAAGTGGCGAAGCGCGAGGCGCTGCCGGCGAAGCTGGTGGCGGAGTCGCGCGCGGAACTCTTCGCCCTCCGCGAAGGCATTCTGAAGCTGATGGACGAGTTTCGCGAACGGCGGTGAGACCGAGGGAGTTGATGAACCAGGGAAGACGCGGATTACACGGAAGGGGAAGCAGGATTTGTTGCGAGTGTTCCGCGCGTTCAGTGGCTCAGTTCCGCTGCCGCCCGTGATACGCGAAGAGGAAGTAGGCCAGCACCGCTGCGACCGACAGCGCGAGGCCGCTCCAGAAGACCGGCCAGTTCTCGCCACCAGCCCGCGCATTGGCGGTGAACCATGCGCCCACGCCGAGGTAGCCAATGAGGTTGCCCACACCGCTGGTCATCAGCGACATCAGGGCCTGCGCCCGCGTGCGCCACGCGCTATCCACGCGCTCATCGAGGTAGATCTGCGCCGTGATGAAGACCAGGGTGAACGAGCAGCCATGGAGCGCGACGCCGAGGAGGATCCACACCTTGGAATCAAGCGCGCACAGGGCGTAGCGCAGCACGCCGAAGCCAAGGCCGACGGCAAGAATCCACTTGAGGCGCCAGTTGGTCAGCAGCCGGGCGAGGAAGAGCATGGCGAAGACTTCCGTCACCTGGCCGAGGGTCATCCACGCGGTCGTGTGCGTGAGACCGAGGGCTTTCAGGTGCGGCGGCGTGTAGGGATAGAACGCAGCCAGCGGGATGTTGAACAGCGCGGCTGTGATGAACACGACGCGGTGGTCGTGGTTCTTGAGCAATGTGAGCGCGTCCAGGCCGAGCCGCTCGCGGAGCGTCGGCCGGCCGGATACCTTGGGCGCGTCCACTTCGGGCAGCAGGAAGGTGAACGCGGTCACCACCAGCCAGGTGAGCGCGCCGTTGTAGCCGGCCCGGGGCGAGGCGTCCGCATTCAGCGCGCTGACCAGCCAGCAGCCGGCCATCCAGCCCAGCGTGGCCATGGCGCGGATGGGGCCAAACTCGCGTTTGGCGTCGCGCAGCCGGGCGAAGACAATCGAGGATGCGATGCTCCATGTGGGCGACGAGCACAGCGCGTGGAGCTGGATGAACGCCAGCACCAGCCAGGGGTTCCAAGCCCGGTGAATCGCCAGCGAGGCCAGCGCCATTGCCGCCGCCGTGGCCAAAGACAGCCACCGCAGCACCTTGACCGGTGAGGCGTGCCGGTCCGCCATCGCCCCGAAGAACAGCGGCGAGACGAACGCGGCCACAGCCGAGGACGCAAAGGCGAACGGCTTGATGGCCTGCAGCCCATGCGCGTCCAGCACGGTGCTCAGGGGCACAAGCCACATGCCCATCGCCGCCCCCTGGATGAGGAACAGCGCGGTCAGCTCGGTGTATTCGACCCACGGCAGGGGGCGACGCTCCGTTGTCACGGCGCGGACTGTAGCGAAGCCGGCTGGCTTGGGAATGCCTTTCCCGAAAGCCGCCGCCTTGCCTGCGTGGAGGCTTTGAACCACATTCGGCCCACGCAAATGCCGGTCTCATCGCCCAACCGCCCTTCCGTCGCCCGCCTCGAAATGGCTGGCGTGCAGAAGGCCTTCGGCGCGACGCACGCCCTGCGCAACGTGGCGTTGTCCGTTGCCCCCGGGGAGGCGCATGCGCTCATCGGCGAGAACGGCGCGGGCAAGAGCACGCTCATGAAGATTCTCTCCGGCGCGTATCAGCCGGATGCCGGAAGCATCACGCTCGATGGCCAGCCGTTCCGTCCGGCAAACCCGCTGCACGCGCGCGAGTGCGGCATCGCGATGATTTACCAGGAGCTGAACCTCGCGCCGCACCTGAGCGTGGAGGAAAACATCGTGCTGGGTGAGGAGCCCGCGCGCTTCGGCTGGCTGGACCGTGCCAAACGCCGCGACCTCGCCCGCCGCGCGCTGGAGCAACTGCACCACGGCGATCTCCCGCTCGCCGCGCCGGTCAACTCGCTCCCCATCGCGCAGCAGCAGCTCGTCGAGATCGCCCGCGCGCTCGTGCGCGAGCCGAAGGTGCTCATCATGGACGAGCCGACCAGCAGCCTCACGCAGGTGGACACGGAAAATCTATTCCGCGTCATCGAGCGGCTCCGCGCGCGCGGCGTGAGCGTGATTTACATCAGCCACTTTCTCGAGGAATGCCAGCGCGTCTGCCAGCGTTACACCGTGCTCCGCGACGGCGAAACCGTCGGCACCGGTGACATGGCCTCCGCGCGCGTCGAGGACATCATCCGGCTCATGGTGGGCCGCGAGATGAAGGACATTTACCCGCGCACGCCGCACGAGCTGGGCGCGCCCGTGCTGGAGTTGAAGGAACTGGCCGGCCGGGTGAAGCCCCGCCGCGTGAATCTCACTTTGCGCGCGGGGGAAATTCTCGGATTGGCCGGCCTCATTGGCGCCGGCCGCACGGAGACGGCGCGCGCGGTCTTCGGCCTGGATGAACTCGCAGCAGGGGACGTGCTTGTGTGTGGCAATGGCGCTGCGGATTCGGTGCCTTTCAATCGCCGATCGCCAACCGGCAATCGCCAACCGACAATCGCTGATCGGCAATCGGCAATCGGTAATCGGCAATCTAGTCAGAGCCTCCTCACGTCGGCTGCTACCCGAAGCCCGGCGGACAGTCTCCGCGCCGGCCTGGGCCTGCTCTCGGAAAACCGCAAGGAGGAGGGCCTGATGCTCAACCGCTCACTCGCCGACAATCTCACCGCCACGCACCTCGGTCCCTTCGCGCGGTTCGGGTTGTTGTCCACGAGCCGTCAGCAAGCCGCCACGCGCGATTGGATGACGCGCCTCGACGTCCGTGCGCGTGGGCCGGAGCAGCCCATCGGCGAGCTCTCCGGCGGCAACCAGCAGAAGATCGCCCTCGGCCGGCTACTCCACCACGACGCCCGCATCCTGCTGCTCGACGAGCCGACGCGCGGCATTGATGTCGGGAGCAAGGCGCATATCTACCGGCTCATCGGCGAACTGGCCGCACAGGGCAAGGCTGTGCTGTTCATCAGCAGCTACCTGCCCGAGCTGCTCGGCGTGTGCGACACCATCGGCGTCATGTGCCGCGGCGAACTCGTCGCGACCCGCTCGGCGGCGGAGTGGACGGAACACGAAATCATCGCGGCGGCGATTGGTCAGGAGCAGGAGAAGGGAATTGCAAAATGAAAATTGCAAATTGGGCATGGCAAATTGAGCGTCAGCCGGAAGGAGCGCGGGGAAGAAAATGACGCCTCAAGAACTATCCGACCGGCTTTGGCAATTTGCTGCACGCGTCGCCAAGATTGTGGACGCCCTGCCCGACACGCGGGTTGGCCGGCACGTGGCCGGGCAGCTTGTGCGGAGCGGCACGTCCTCCGCACCCAACTACGACGAGGCCAGCGCGGCTGAAAGCAAGGCGGATTTCGTTCACAAGCTGTCCATCGCGCTCAAGGAAATGAAGGAGACCCGCGGCTGGCTGAGATTTGTCATCATCGCTGGCCTGCTGCCCCAGTCGCGCATTGCTCCGGTGTTGGATGAAGCCGAACAGCTGGCGCGCATCCTGGGCAAATCGCTTGTCACCGCCCGAAACGTCCGCCGCCCACAGCCTCCAATTTGAAATGCCCAATGGGCAATTTGCATTTTGCAATTCCCCCTCATGGCCGAAACCTATCGTTCAACACCGCCGCTGGCTTCCCGCCTCTTCGCGAGCTTCGGCCCGGCGCTTATTCTCGCGGCCATTGTGCTGCTGTTCATCGCGCTGCTCGCGTGGAAGGACGCGGCGGAGCAAATGCAGTCGGCGGGCTTGAAGGGCTTCTCCGGCTTCATACAGGCGGCCCGTGAATCCACTTACGACGGACTCAAAGCCTTCCTCTCCTTCGCCACGTTCAAGACCGTGCTGACGCAGACCGTCGTGGTGTCGCTCGCGTCGCTGGGCATGACGATGATCATCGTGAGCGCGGGAATTGACCTGAGCGTGGGGTCGGTCGTGGCGCTGTCCACGGTGGTGGGCGCGCTGCTGATCCAGAAGGGCGTGGGGTTGCCGGGTGTGCTGGCGGTGTGCCTGGCGGGCGGGGCGTTCGTTGGGGCGCTGAACGGGGCGTTGGTCGCGGCCTTCCGGCTCACGCCGTTCATCGTGACCTTGGGCATGCTCGGGGCGGCGCGCGGCGTGGCGAAGTGGCTGGCCGGCAACCAGACCGTGAATTTCAAGGAATCCAACATCGGCGTGCTGATGACCGACCCCGATCCGCTCGGCGCGTTGCCGCCGCCGGGCGTGTGGGTGGCGGTCACGCTCGCGGTGATAATGGCGTTGGTCATGCGGCAGACGGTCTTTGGCCGGCATGTCTTCGCCATCGGCTCGAACGAGGCGACCGCGCGGCTCTGCGGCATCCGCGTGCGGACAACGAAGCTGGCCATCTACGCGCTCGCGGGAATGCTTTTCGGCCTCGCCGGCGTGATGATGTTGAGCCGGCTGCAACAGGGCGATCCGACCGCGGCCATCGGGCTGGAACTCGACGTGGTCGCCGCCGTCGTCATCGGCGGCGCGAGCCTGAGCGGCGGCACGGGCAGCATCCTCGGCGCGATGATCGGGGCGCTCACGATGGCGGTCCTGCGCACCGGCAGCCAATACATGGACTGGCCGAGCTACATGCAGGAAATCATCATCGGCGGCCTCATCATCGCCGCCGTGGGTTTGGACAAGTGGCGGCAGAGCCGGGCGGCGAGTTGAAAGGCGTTGGCGACGTCTCGCGAGCACGATCCTCGTTCCATATGCAAGTTGGCACGTCGAAGCAGTTCGGGGCCGATGCAGCATAAGGCCGTAGCCCGTAGGGCTGAAACAACTGTAGCCGTGGGTGAAACCCACGGGGAACAACAGGAAGGGAGGGCACCGCGAAGCGGTGCAACTGCGGGGGAAGCGACTGGAAAATCTTTTTCCCTTCGCGGAGCGAGGGGAGAAGGTGCCCGAAGGCAGGATGAGGGGTGCAGCCGCCAATGCCGACGCACGCAACTCCTCACCCCAGCCCCAGTCTTACTTGGGAAGAAGCGTCTCGTAACTGCCCAACTCTTGTTTCACTCGTATTTGATTGCCCCGAATAACCAGCCAGCCAAATTCATAGCGCAGACCATCCTGTCTCTCGTAAGAAAATAGCGTGTCCCTTTTCGTATCAAACGCCGCCTGCTTCAGCATTTTCTCCACGAGTTCCGTTTCAGCGCGCAAAGTTTTTTCCAAACTGGCTTTGAATCTTTCCAGCCGGTCCTTCAGGTCGGGATAGTGGCCGAAATCCCTTTGGAGCGAAGTGACCAGAGTCGTGCTCAATGAGACCCGCTCCTTGGCAGCGTCGCGGAGAGCCTCGGGCGACACCTCCCACAGGCCGACAAATTTACTCCGTTCGGAAGGGTGCGCGCGCAGGAACGCTTCGCGCGGGCTGACGCTGGTTACAACGCACGCAGATGTGACGAGACAGAATGCCGCCACAATTAAGGGAATGCTTCTGCGCGCGGTCCTTGTCATTCTTGCCCTATCTCACGCTGCCGGGGCAGCCGCCGCGCGCTTGGCCATGATGGCATCCACGATCTTCTTCGCGAGGTCGGGCTTCTCAGCGAGGGCCTTCTTGGCCGCGTCCTTGCCCTGGCCGATGAGGTCGCCGGCGAATTGCAGCCACGCGCCCTTCTTCTCCACGACGCCGTTCTCGATGCCCACGTCGAGGATGCTGCCTTCCTTGTCAATGCCGTGGTTGTAGATGATGTCGAACTCGGCCTCGGCGAAGGGCGGCGCGACCTTGTTCTTCACCACCTTCACGCGGACGTGGTTGCCGGTGGCGTTGCCGGCGGCGTCCTTGAGCGTGTCCTTGCGGCGGATGTCCATGCGCACGCTGGCGTAGAACTTGAGGGCCTTACCGCCGGGCGTGGTCTCCGGGTTGCCGAACATGACGCCGACCTTCTCGCGGAGCTGGTTGGTGAAGATGCAGGTGGTCTTGGATTTGTTGAGCAGGGCGGTGAGCTTGCGCAGGGCCTGGCTCATGAGGCGCGCCTGCATGCCCATGGTGGCCATGCCCATCTCGCCTTCGAGTTCGGCTTTCGGCACCAGTGCGGCGACGGAGTCCACGACGATGACATCGAGGGCGTTCGAGCGGGCAAGCGTTTCGCAGATGGTGAGGGCTTCTTCGCCGGAGTCGGGCTGGGAGACGAGGAGGTCGTCGAGGTTCACGCCGAGTTTCTTGGCGTAGGCGGGGTCGAGCGCGTGCTCGGCGTCAATGAACGCGGCCAGGCCGCCGGCCTTCTGCGCGTTGGCAATGACGTGGAGCATGAGCGTGGTCTTGCCGGAGGATTCAGGTCCAAAAATCTCGATGACGCGCCCGCGGGGGACACCGCCGACGCCGAGCGCGAGGTCCACGGCCAGGGAGCTGGTGGGAATCACCTCAATCTGCCGCAGCGCGGTGGCTGCGCCGAGGCGCATGATGGCGCCCTCGCCGTAGCTTTTCTGAATGGTGGAGATGGCGGCGTCGAGATCCCGCTGTTTGGCGGCGGAAACGGCTTTGGCGTTGTCGGCAGCCTTGACGTCGGTCTTGGATTCGGCGGATTTGGCTTCGGGCTTCGGGGGCATAGGTGGGTAATGGGTTGAGACTTGAAACGGGTTGGTCCAGTGGCGCGCAGTTTAAGGCGGGGTCGCTGCCCGTCAACGCCCGTGTCACGCCGCGGACTTAAGCAGGTGTCGCCAGCGGAAGGCCGAGGGTTTCCTCCCAGAAAAAGCGGAAGGCGGGAATGCGCTGCCGCAGTTCGTGGGCGTCCTCGGTGCGCAGCTGGAGGCATTGGAATTCGGCCTCGGTGAGGATGGCCACGTCGGGCGCGCAGAGGATCGGGGCGGCGTTGGGCTCGATGATTTCAAGGTTCCCGGCACGCCTGAGTTCGAGGCCTTCGCCCAAGGGCAGGAGGAGGCTGCCCGCGGGGCCGATTTCCGTGGTGGCGCGCGGGCCGCCTGAAATCGAGACGGTCTTGACCGTCACCAGGCCGGCGAGTTCGCGCAGGACCGGCTGTTGGAGCGCACGGAGATAGGGGAAGGATTGGAGCAGCTCACGGTTTTGCCACAGGGTTTTGAGCTTCTGCTCGTAGCCCTGATGGCGGATGAATTCGCGGAAAGCCCCCTCGGCAAAGGCGGTGACCGTTACGGGGCTGAGGGCGACCACGGAGGCGTTGCGATGACTTTGCCCGAGGATCACCGACATCTCGCCGATCAGCTCGCCCGCCTCCATCTGCGCCAGGAACTGGCGGCGCTCGCCATCGTGGTGGATGACCTGCGCATAGCCCGTGAGAATCATGTAGACGTGCCCCTCGGAACGGGTGCCCTCGCGGATGATGATGTCGCCGGCGTTGAAGCGCATCACGCGCTGGTTGGCAAGGAGGTTGGAAATCCAGACGGGCGGCATCCCGGGAAAGTATTCCAGCAGGAACTCGATCGTGCGCGTCAGGTCGTAGTCCGTCTCGCCTTGCAGGAGGGTGAAGCGCTTGCCGCTTGAGGCGGTGGTGAAGTGGGCCTGGAACTTCTCGGAGAGGTTGTCCAGATGGAGGAAGACAATGCGCTCGGCCGGCGAATGAATTGCGTCGCCGGGATCGCCATGGATCTGCCCCTCGCCGCCGTCGGCCAGCAGAAGCTGGGCGGGCTGGCGGTAAAGCTCGGCGATCTGCAGGTAACGCTCCTGGCTGATCATGCCCGTCCGCTGCAGGCGCTTGAGGTCGACGAGGGCCTGGGTGTCGCTGGTGAAGATCAGGCGGCAGTCCTTGCCGGAGTGCGCGGTCTCGAAATAGGCGCCGATCGTCGGGATGCTATGGCTGGAGTAAAACGGCGTGACGCGCAGGCCGAAGAAATTGGTCTCCCGGCCCGGCTCCAGCGGTATGAAAGTGAAGTAGTCCTTGAGGCTTTCCTCGGCGCGATCGGTGAGCAGTGCGAGCTTGCGCAGCATCATGTGCCAGATCACGGGCGTGGTCAGGACGTAAATGCGCCGATTGTATTGGAGGAGCGAGAGGAGATTGCAGTGGTCGTCGTGGATGTGGCTCAGGAAGAGCGAGTGGATCTGGTTGCGGGCGATGCCGCGGGCGCGCAGGTGGGCGTTGAGATACGGGATGGCGTCCACCAGCATGTAATTGCCGTTGTGGCAGATGGCCATGCCGGAGGACGCCTGCGTGGCGCTGAAGCCCGTCGATCCCCCGAGCACCTCGACGCCCAGCTTGACCAGCGTGCTGGGGGTGAGATCGGTGTTGACGGGATACGGCGGGGCCTGCTCCTGCTCGGGCGTGAGATCAATGATCTTGGTGTGACCGGCGGCGGCGATCTCGAAACGGTTAAGGCCGACCCGCCGCAGGCTGCACCAGCCGAGATTCAGGGGGATTTCCTCCAGACTGTGCGTGGTGATCAACGCATCTAACGGCAGCACCTTGCCCTGCTTGTCCTTGAGGTGGAACGAGCGCGTTTCGCGGAAGAGTTCTTCCGCCTGCGCCACAGGCATGCCCCATTCGGCCAGCTGCCGGGCGTCCGGGCCAAAGAGCGTCAGCTCCAACAACTCGCGCGCGGCCCGGATGCGGCGGGGGTTGCCGACGAGACCGAGGGGTTCGGCGCCTCCCTGCCGGCCGCCAAAGAAAAGGTGATGGTAAAGCGGAAATTCCACTGCCACCTGGGACTCGCCGTGGCTGACCGGCACGTCTGGCAGCAGAATGTGCTGCGGGGATTTCAGGCCCCGCTGCATCAGCACCTTGACGATCTCCGGCGGGCACCCCGCCAGCAGCGAATGCGTCTGGTCGGTGATGTAGAACACGCCGGGAAAGAGGGGCTGGACGTGCATGGCTGGTAAGATGAAGAGAATCAGCCCGGTCGCAAACCAAAAGCGGCGGCGCGTCAGGTGCCGTTCTTACGAATGCGCTCAAACTCGACGCTGGTGGCCTTGAAGGCGGCCTCGATTTTGGGAATCAGCGCCGGAATACCCAGCGTGTTCCCAGCCGTGGCCAGCGCTTCCAGCTCCTGACACAGGTTGCCCAGGGCGTTGGCCCCAAGGTTCAGGCTCATGCCCCGAAAGACGTGGGCGGCAAACGCGAGCTGCTGGAGGTTGTCACCGGAATGCTTGATCTGTTCGAGGTGCTTGGGCGCGTTTTGGGCAAAAAGATCAATCAGCTCATGCAGCAGGGGCACCCCTTCCTTGGACTTCATCTCGCTCAACTCCCCGATGATGGTGGCATCCAAGATGGGCGCTGCGGCCGCTTCGGTCGGCAGGTCCGGGGCCAATTGAGCTGTGTCCGTGCCGGCCAAGTCGGTCCGGCGTTGCGCCCCCCATCGTTCGATCACCGCCTGCAGTTCGGTGATGCGCACAGGCTTGGCCACGTAGTCGTCCATGCCCGCTTCAAGGCACTTTTCGCGATCGCCCTCCAAGGCGTTGCCGGTCATGGCCACCAGCCGTGGCCGCCGTCGGTCAGGCCATTGTGAATGGATGCGACGGGCGGCCTCGAAACCGTCCATCTCCGGCATCTGCACATCCAGAAAGATCAGGTCAAAGGGCTGCTGTTCCAACAGCTTCAGAGCTTCCACGCCGTTGGCGGCGACCTCCGGCCGATACCCGAGGCGTTGAAGCATCTTCACGCCGACTTTCTGGTTGATGAGGTTGTCATCCGCCAGCATGAGGCGCAACGGCAGCCGTTCGGCCATGGTGGCATCAAACTCCGAGCTGACCGGAGCTTTCTTCTCCGTGCGGGGCATGTTTTCCACGGCGCGCACGAGGGCATCAAAGATTTGGGCGGGCCGCAGGGGCTTGTAAATGAACAGCGAGATGCCCACCGCGCCCGGGCGCTTGTCGTCAGAGCGCGGCCGCACGTCGGTGAGCAGCAGGATGGGAGCCGTCTCACACCCCGGCACACGCCGGATGAACTGCGCCAGCGTGAGGCCATCCATCTCCGGCAGCTGAAGGTCCAGGGCGATTGCATCATAGCGCTCGCCCCCGGACAGCAGGTCCAGAGCCTCCTTGCTGGTGGCGACGGCCCGCAGTTCCGCACCCGCCCAGCGCGCATACTGGGCGAAGGACCTGCGATTGGAGCCGTTGTCCTCGACCAGCAGCAGCCGTTTGCCCTGAAGCTTGCCAGCCGGTGCGGCAGAAGGATCAGGCACCGTGGATCGTGAAGCCTGCGTGCGGATGATGAGATGGAAGGTGGAACCCCGGCCCGGATCGCTCTCTGCCCAGATCTTCCCGCCCATCAGCTCCGCCAGCCGCTTGCAGATGGCCAGCCCGAGTCCCGTGCCACCAAACTGCCGCGTGGTCGAGCTGTCCACCTGGCTGAAGGACTTGAACAGCCGGTCCATCTTGTTCGCGGGAATGCCGATGCCGGTGTCGCGAACGGAAAAACGGATGAACAGCGAGTCGTTATCCGGTGATAATTCGCTGCCGGCGAGGTCGCCGGGGTTTTCCTCGCGGCTGGCGGTCACGCACACTTCGCCTTTGCTCGTGAACTTTACCGCGTTGCTGACGAGGTTGACGAGGATCTGGCGCAGGCGGGTGACATCACCCTCAATGAGCAGCGGCAGGTTGTCCTCCACATGGTAAACCAGGTCGATTTTCTTCTCCGCCGCCCGCGGCGCAAGCAGGTCCAGCGCCTCCTCCAGGCAGGTGCGCAGCTCGAATGGGTGGCGCTCCAGGTCCAGCTTGCCCGCCTCGATCTTGGAGAAGTCGAGGATGTCATTGATGATGTTCAGCAGCGCGTCCGCGGAACTGCGGATGGTTTCGATGAAATCGCGCTGCTCGTTGGTCAGCTCGGTGTCCATCAGCAGCGAGGTCATGCCGATGATGCCGTTCATCGGCGTGCGGATCTCGTGGCTGGTGTTCGCCAGGAACTCGGACTTGGCGCGCGTGGCCTCCTCGAGCTTCTGATTCAACGCGATCAGGGCAGTGTTGCTGTCGACGAGCTGCTGCTGGCTCTCCCGCAACGCGCGGTAGGCTTCATCCCGCTGGACCGTGCTCTGGTAGGCTTTCGAGTGGTAGCGGATGCGGGCGATCAACTCCACCTTGTCCGGCAGCTTCACCAGATAGTCATTCGCTCCGGCGGCGAAGGCCTGGGCCTTGATCGTTGGCTCCTCCTTCGTTGACAGGACGATGATCGGCGTCTCCTGCGTGCTGGGATTGGCACGGAACTGGCGCACTAGCGTAAGCCCGTCAATCCCCGGCATCACCAGGTCCTGCAGGATCACCGTGGGCTTGATCTGGTTGGCCAGCCGCACCGCTTCGGAAGGATCGATGCAGTAGTGGAAGTCGATGTTGGCCTGGTTTGCCAGGCACCGCCGAATGGCCTCAGCCACCATGACCTGATCATCCACCAGCAGCACCATCACCGAATAGTCGGCGTTGGTGTTGCTGCTGCCCGCCGGCGTGGAGGGCCTGATCGGCGTCGGTCCGGTCATGTCAGTTGGTCTGGTCTGGAGCGGTTAACAAAGCACTGGATACCGGCGGGGGCATTTTTTTCCAATGGCAAAATGCAGGCGTTGGTTACAGATCGACCCTCAGAACCGATGCCGCCGAGCTCGCTGGTTCGATTCCTCTCCATTCTTTGGCCTTGCCCGTCTCTGGTTCCACCACGCGCAAGGTGTATTTGCCCGGCGCAAAGACCGGCGGACGGAAGCCGCTGGCCGGCACGCGCAGGCTGTAAACCACCTCTTTCCCCGATTCGTCGAGCACCTGCACGACCGGCGCTTTCGCGCCCGTCACGGTCAGCGTGGGGAGGTGGGCGGCGGCCTTTTTCCCGTAGTTGGCGAGCACATCAATCGTCACCGGCCAGCCGGGCATCTGCGTGCCGGGCTTGGTCACGTCCGCGAGATACGGCCAGCACTCGATCGTGATTTGCCGCTTCGCCTTGTGGAAGCGCACCAGGCCGAGGCCGCTCGTTTTCGCCTGCACGTTTTCCAGCGCGCCCTTGGGCAGCTCGGCCGGCATGTTGTTGACCGCCAGCACCGTCAACGGGTGGCCGAAATGGTCGCGGAAATCGCCGAGCAGTCCCTGACCTTCCTTCCGCGCGTTCGTCTTCGCGTCTGGCTCCCACCAGCGCGGGTAGCCAACGTTCACCGCCGGCCCGGCGAAGGCCACGCCTGCGTCCTGATGCGCCTCAATGCCATAATGGATGAGGGCCGGCAGGTGCTGATCCCCGGCGAGGTGGAAGGCGAAGCAACGACGCAGTTCGCGCACGGCGCGGTTCCGTGCCGTCTGCGGCCACGCGTTCGTGTCGTAATCCGCAATCAACCGGCCCACGCCGCCGTGCGTGGTGGCCATGGCGGTGAACACGGTCTGCGAAATCACGGCCTTCAAGTCCGCGCCGCGCCAATCCAGCGCCCACTCGCGGAGGAACTGCTCTTGTTTCGCGCCCAGCAGGTGCAAACCCGGCACGTCAGCAGTCTTTGGGTCGAAGTCCGGGTTCTTCACATGGTCGCCGCGTGGACCGCCGGTGGGCGGCACCTTGCCCTCGGGGCCGGACTTGTATTGGCGGTCGGCCAGCAGCGCGAAGCTCACGCGCCCATAGGTCAGTGGGCCGAACCAGTGCGTCGTGCCGCGCGCGCCGGGCACCGGGTCGTAGGCGTCCGGATGGTGCGAAGTCTGCGTGCGATGCACCACGTTCACCCACTCGGCCGGCATGTCATAGCCGCCGGCTTCCTGCGTGGTCGTGCGCCCGAGGCCGCCTTCGCCCCAGAGGTTGCCCTGGTAGATGTCGTGGTCATCAGGAATCGAGACGCTCGGCCGGTCGCGCATCAGCTCGCGCCACGTCCAGCCGTGGAAATACCACTTGCGCAGGTAATCCAGAATCGCCGGCTCCAGCGGCGCGCGCTGCACCCCGTAGCCGCCGGTGCTCTCGTAGAACTGGTCGCCCGTGAACGCGAGCAGGTCGGGATTCAACTTCGCCGTGCTGCGGACAAGTGGCGCGTTGGGGAAGATGGAATGGATGTTGCACGAGATGTCCGCGACGCTGAGTTCCGCCCTGTCCACCGGGTCGCGGCGGATGGTGCCGGGCCAGTGGTGCTCCGCGCCGCCGGACTTGGTCTTGAGCCGGTAGCTCACGCGATATGGCACATCCTTCGTGTCATCCCACTTCGCGATGCGGAACGTCGCCGTGCGCGCCTGCGGGTGAATCATCTCCTCGCCAATGGTCTGCCACGCGCCGCCGCGCTGGACTTGCAGACGGACGGTCTGTTCATCGTTGGCCCCGACCGGCGGCATCTGCGCCGTCAGCTTCAGCACGCCGCCGCTCAAGGTGTATTGCGTCCAGAGCACCGGCCCGAACGTGTGCGTTTCGTCCGCGCTGAACTTGCTTCCGCCGATGCGCCAGTCGCTGAACCAAAACTGCCCGAGACCGGGATTCGGGCCGGCGGGCGCGGCCTTTTCCTTCGCCTTCGCCTTGCCCTTCGCGTTCGGGCCGGCCCCGGGACCGGGGAAATTGCACACCAACGCCACGTTGCCGATGAGCTGCTCCGCCGGCACGGAACCGGTGGCCTGCGCGAGCGGTTGACCCGACTTTGCGTCGAGCGCGGTCAGCGTGACCGTGTAATCGCCGCCCTTTGGTTCGGCCACGAGGCGCAAGTCCAGTTCCTCGCGGGCGAGGTCGAGCTTCACCTTCCCCGAATCTGCCAGTGCGCCGACGAAAAGGCCGCCGTCCGCCGTGACGCCCGCGTTGAAGCCGCTGCCGGGCGCGGGCCAGAGATTGTTGCGGTAGTCGTGGTGCTCCGGGTAGTCACGCAACGTGCCAAGGATGCCGAGCCGGAAGCCGAACGAGCCTTTGCCCGCGAGCAGCCCACCGCCCGCACGACCGACGCGCACCGCCATCCACACGTTACCCGTTTGCGCCACGAGCTGCCGCGTCAGCGCATGGATGTTCCGGTCGGCGGCGGCGTTGGTGCATTCCGCCCGCCCATTCGCCACGCGCCAGTCTTGCAGCGGGTTCGCCCACACCTCCGGGCCAAGCCAGACCCGGTCCAACGCATCATCCCAGGCGGAGCGGAATTCAGCCAAAGGAGCCGGCGCGGCGCCCCCGGTCTGCGCCGCCACCAGCGTCGTCGTCGCAATGGCGGTTCCCTCAACAAAGCGGCGACGGTTTAGCGGTGCGCGGATGCTTGGCATGCCGGGATTCTTGCGTCCCCCGATGATGGCCGGCAAGCGGGCTTTCCTCCGTGGAAATCCGGCCGGCGAGTTGGGCCCCAAAATCTCCGCTTGCAATGACGCCGCCCTTGCCTACTCTCTGCCCTGCTCTTCTAACGGAAGCGAGCGTAGCTCAGTCTGGTAGAGCGTCACCTTGCCAAGGTGAATGTCGAGGGTTCGAATCCCTTCGCTCGCTCCACTTCCCCCACGGCGATCAGCCGGTTCGGCCCCCCCCTAGGCACCTACAGGCACTCTCCTGCTCGTCAGCTTGGCTCGTCGCGGCGTCGCCACACGCGACACCTCGCAACGGCACCGGCCAAGTCATTTCACCGTGACCATTGCCCCGCCCTCCTTCTCCGCACCGCGGGCGGAATCGCTCCGGCGGCTGGCGAGGCAATCGTCACGCGGGCCTGGCGGAGTGACCACCCGCCCGACCGACAAGACAATGCAGCTTGCGAACCGCGTTCCAGTTGGCTTGAATTCAACTCAACCCCGAGCCGAGGCCCGGGCCACGTGCCCATGCACATGATCGAGGAAAACCTGGCCAAGCAACTCGAGTGGTGCGGCGAAGCGCCGTTCTACACGCTCAGAACGCCTCACGGCAGCGGCGTCATGGAAGAAAGTTAAAAGGAGGTAATCGGCAAAGGCGCAGAGTTTTTCGCGAGGATGAGAAACGGATACCAACCATCAAAAACTAATGAAAGTCGTCTCTGTTCGAATCGGCCCATTCAAATCGATAAACTCGGCACAGGATGTCGAGATCCACGACAAGGTAACTGTGTTCGTGGGAATGAACGAAGCTGGCAAGACGGTGTTCTTGCAGGCACTGGCCAAGTCTGCCGATGCGCTTGGATTAGCGAAGTTCAATCCGGTTGACGACTACCCTCGCAAAGACCTTGCAGCTTACCTAAAACGACACAAAGAGAAACCCGAGGATGCTGTAATTCTGACCTATCGGCTGAACGATGCCGAAATTGCAGCACTCAACGCGCAATTCAAAGTTAGTCTTCCGGCCAATTTCGAGTTTTCTGTCAATCATCTCTACGACAACAAGCGCACGGTAACCATATCAGTCGACGAACAGCCCGCGATTGCGGCAGCGGTAAGCAAACTCAGTTCCGATGCGAAGGCAAAAGTGGTAAATGCGAAGTTGTTTCGTTCGATTCCTGAGTTGCTTACCGGGTTGAGTCTAACTGAAACGGATCAACAGGTGCTTGCTGAGATTAACGCTCGAATCGCAGCGACAGACTGGGAACAAGTAGTCCAGTCAGAGATTTGGACTTGGCTGGATGCGAGGCTTCCGAAGTTTTTGTATTTTAGCGATTATGACCTCCTACCCAGCAAGATGAGCTTAACCGACTTGGCCAATCGAGTCGCTCAAGTCAAAAACGACCCCAAGCAATTTCAGCCGCAACATCGCGCAGTGATGGCGTTGCTGCGCATGGCCGACATCTCACTTGATGAATTCACCAAGACTGGAGGCTACGAACAGTTGAAGGCGAAGATTGAAGGTGTCTCCATCAGCCTCACTGACCAAATTATGGCTTTCTGGAAGCAGAACGAAGATTTGGAGGTCGAGGTTGATATAAAGGCGGACCCCGAGGACCAAACACCATTCAACAACGGCCCCAACCTTTATCTCCGCATCAAGAACCGCAAACACCGCGGGGTTAGCACGCCCTTTGCGCAGCGCAGCCGTGGTTTCATCTGGTTTTTCAGTTTTCTTGTCTGGTTCGATAGCGTGCAGCATCAGTTGGATGCCGCAGGGAAAGGTGTGTCTCGAGATTTGATTCTATTGCTCGATGAGCCGGGCTTGGCTTTGCATGCATTGGCACAAGCGGACTTCCTCCGCTACATCGACGATCTTTCCGAGCGACACCAAGTGCTCTACACGACTCACTCCCCATTCATGGTGCATTCGGACCGGCTGCATCAAGTTCGTGTTGTTGAGGATAAGGCGAAACTTGGAACGATTATTGCCTCGGAAGTCAGCAGTTCCGATCCTCGAACGATTTTCCCTTTGCAGGCTGCCTTGGGTTGGACAATTGCCCAGAATCTCTTCGTCCAAGAGCGCAATCTCTTGGTCGAGGGGCCGTCCGAACTGATTTATTTGAAATCTATGTCGGCGCTGCTCGAATCAATGGGTAAGCCGAGTTTGAATGAGAACATCACAATCGTTCCCGTCGGCGGACTTGATAAACTCGTCACTTTTATCGCTTTGCTCGGTGCCAGCGGGCTCAAGCTGGTTGTGCTACATGACTTTCGCGGGGCACCAGAACAGAAACTGATGGACTTGGTAAAAGAGCGGATCGTTGCACCGGAGTTCTTGCTGAACGCATCTCAGTTCCGCGATTTGGCTAACATTGGCAAGGACGGGAGTGCCTCGGACACGGAGGATATTTTCGATGCGGATTTCTACGTCGAGCAATTCAACGGGGCGTTCAAAAAGGAGCTAAATGGGAAGGTTATCAAGTTGTCCGACCTGCCTCCCGGATCCCGCATCGTTGAGAGACTAGAACGACATCTTGCGTCCACCGGCATAAAAATTCGGCCCTCAGGTGGCTTTAATCACTACAGAGTCGCGTCGCACTTCAGCACGAACCCAACCAACAAATTTAGCGACGACGCAATTGCTCGCTTCGCGGCCTTCTTCGAGAAGGTGAATGCGCTGTTGATCTAGTGAAAGCCCTTGACGCCAGAAGCTGGAGGTTATCAACCAGACGTGGAGCAATCTCTTCGGCTGGCGTGGCCAGTTCACGCCGGATTCTAAACCCATCGAATGCGAGAGGTTTGAAAACCAGCCCAGCTGACCATGAGCAAGGCCAAGAAGACCACGATTGAGGTTCAGGGCGCGGCCATCTCCATCCTTTCCCAGAAGGAGCAGGACTTCATCTGCCTCACCGACATTGCGCGGTTCAAGAGCGTTGACCGGTTCGATGACCTCATTCGCAACTGGCTGCGAAACCGCAATACAGTGGAGTTCCTCGGGGTCTGGGAGCGGCTCAATAACCCCAATTTTAATCCCGTCGAATTCGACGGGATTAGAATTCAGGCCGGCCTGAACAGCTTCACGCTGACGCCGAAGCAGTGGATTGAGAAGACCCGCGCGGTGGGCATCGTTTCCAGCGCCGGGCGCTACGGCGGCACTTACGCGCACAAGGACATCGCGTTTGAATTCGCCTCGTGGATTTCGGTCGAGTTCCGGCTGTATCTCATCAAGGAATTCCAGCGGCTGAAGGAAGACGAGAACCGCCGGCTGTCGCTCGCCTGGAATCTCAACCGCACGTTGTCGAAGCTGAATTATCGCATCCACACCGACGCGGTGAAGGCGCACCTGATTCCGCCCGAGGTCACGCCCGCGCAGGCAGCCATCACTTACGCGACCGAAGCGGACTTGCTCAACGTGGCGCTCTTTGGCCACACCGCGCGGCAGTGGCGCGACGCGAATCCCAAGCTGGAAGGCAACGTCCGCGATTACGCGAGCGTCGAGCAGTTGCTGGTGCTCGCGAACATGGAAGGCATGAATGCGGAGTTCATCCACATGGGCTTGCCGCAAGGCGAACGGCTCAAGCGGCTCAATCAAATCGCCATCCGCCAGATACAGGTTTTGACCACGGCGAATTTGAAGGCATTGCCGGGAGCGAAGGAGAAATGAAACGGATGAAAAGGGAGCTGTCTCCCCAAGCAACTTGACGAGTTGCTGGCCACCCTGAAAGCCCGGTTTGACGCGAACAAGGCCCGTCACCCAGGCTTGGTGTGGGCCAAGGCGCAGGCGCGGTTGGAAGCCAAGCCGGACCAGCTGTGGTCGCTCGCGGAAATGGAACGCAGCGGCGGCGAGCCGGATGGGGGGCAACGCGGGCTTTCGTTGCGCCTGTGCGTGACCACCGCGCCCGGCGAAGGACCCAAGCTTGTGGTGTCACCCTGAAGGTGTTACTTTCCGCCCGTGAGCACCATCACGGCGAAGCAGTTGCACCAGGAGACCAAGGCCGTCCTCAACCAGCTTGAACAGGGCGAGTCCCTCGTCATCACCCGCAATGGCCGCGCCATCGGGCGCATCGAGCCAATGACTGCCACCGAGCAGCCCGGCTGGAATGACATCATGGGCGAGGTGTGGCAGGCGCAGAAGAGCGTCAAGGCCGCTGACCGTGTGCCCAATCCCGTCTTGCAGGAGCGCCAACGCCGCCGCCGGTGAGAATCTACGCCGACACCTCCGCGCTCATCGCGTAGTTTCACCCGGCCGACGAGTTCGCGTCGGCGGTGACGACGTGGTGCCGCGACCGCTCGCCGGACTTCTGCTGGAATCCCCTGCTGCGCGTTGAACTGCGCCATAATCTCCGCCGGCTCGCCGGCCTCCCCGGGGTTCACCTGTTCAAGTAGGCGGCCCAATTTCCAGAAGCCGCCGCATTCGCGCCGCCCAAAAGTCCGCCGCGCAGATGCAGTTCGCCGACCACTCGTTGGTCCGCACCTTCCGGCCCGTCACCGAACGCATGAAGCGCCAGCCATCACTCATTGCCGCCCTTTTTCGGCTGCGGGCGAGCAGCGGGGGGCGCGGGATATTTCTTGGCCAGCTCAGTGAAGCTGTCCGTCTGGCGCTGCCAAGTTTGCTCCAACTCCTTCACCTTCGCTGGCATCTGCGCAGCGAGGTTGCGCTGCTCGGCGCGGTCGGTCTTCAAATCGTAGAGTTCCCACGGCTCGCCATTCGCGGCGACCAGCTTCCAATCGCCCACACGCACGGCGCGATGGCCTTCGTGCAGCCACCACAGGCTGTCGCGGGCGATGGTTTGGTCTTGGGCAAAGGCCGGAACGAGGCTGCGTCCGGGTGCGGGCGGCAACGGTTCGCCGTTCCACTCCTTTGGCTTCGTGACGCCGGCCAGTTCGAGCGCGGTGGGAACGAAGTCCACGACGTGCGCCGGGGTGCTGCGGAGTTGGTTCTTCGCCGTGATGCCTGCGGGCCAATGCACGATGAGCGGGGTTGAGATGCCGCCTTCGTGAACCCATGATTTGTGGCGGCGGTGCGGTGTGTTGCAAGCGCTGGAGAAGCCGGGCCCGAGGCAGAGATACGACGCGGCGCTGCCGGGCGGGGCCTGGGGGTCGTGGCCGCCGTTACGGACCATGATTTCCGCGCTCGCGCCGTTGTCCGAGGCGAAGCAGACGAGGGTGTTTTCAAACGCACCCATCGCCTTGAGTTGCGCGATGATGCGGCCAATCTCGCGGTCCATGCAGTCCACCATCGCGGCGTGAATGGCCATTTTCGTGGCTTGGAAGCGGCGCTGCTCGCCGGTGAGTTCGGTCCACGGCAACGGGCGGTTCACTTCGCCGGGACCGAGTTTGGTGATCGCATCGGGGAAGGCGTAAGGCGGCCCGACTTCGCGTTCCAGCGGCGAAAGCGTCGTTTTCGTGATGCCCATTTCCTTCTGCCGGGCGAACCGCGCCGCACGCATGGCGTCCCAGCCGGCGAGATACTTGTCCCGATACTTCGCGATGTCTTCCGGCAGCGCATGCAGTGGGAAATGCGGCGCGATGAAGGCGACGTAGTGGAAGAAGGGCCGGCCCGCGTGGTTCGCGGCGTGGTCCTTGAGGCACTCGATGGCGTGGTCGGCCGTGGCGGTGGTGGCGTAATAACCTTTTTCATCGGCCGGCGGCGTCACGGGCACGTCGTCAATCGTGTTGCCGCGCGCGGTGAAGAAATTGCCCTGGTTTTGCATGTTGAGCGAGCGGTCGAAGCCGGTGGCCAGCACCTTGCCGTCAATGTGCCACTTGCCGCTGTGGTAGCTGCGGTAGCCCGCCGGCTTGAGAAACTCCGGCAGCAGCCGCGCCCACGGAGGCCGCGCCATCTGCGCCCCGCCGCCCGGCACATCGGGCAATTTGTCGCGGCGAATCTGCTGCGCGTAGTAGCCCGAGAGCAGCGCACCGCGCGTGGGCCAGCAGCGCGTGGTGTTGTAGAACTGCGTGAAGCGCAGGCCACCCTTCGCCAGTGAGTCGAGCTGCGGCGTGGCAATCTCCCCGCCGTAGCAGCCGACATCGGAATACCCGAGGTCATCGGCGAGGATGAAGACAATGTTCGGTTTGGGCGCGGCCAGCGCGGGGTGGACGAGCGCGAGCAGGAGCCAGAGACGGAGCAGGTGTTTCATGCGGCGGTAGGTTGGACGGTTCAAAGGCTGGCCGGGTTGCTGGAACGGCGGTTTATTTGTGGAAAACTTTGTGCGCCGCGTTTCCCCCGGAGAGCAAATACGCGATCAAATCCATCAGCTCCTCACGGTTCATCCCGCCAATCATCCCGTCGGGCATGAGGGATACGGGCGAGTAGGCAATACTGGCCACCTGCGCCGCCGGGGCTTTAGTGATGTGGTTGAGGTCAAAGGGATTCGTGGCCACGCCCACTTCCTGTTCGTTCCGGAAGATCAGCCGGCCATTGAGCGTCTCGTCGTCCTTAAGTTTCACGACGCTCGCCATGTATTGCTCAGAAATGGAGGCGCTCGGCTCAATGATGGACAGGAGGATGTCGCGAATGGAAAAGCGGTTGCCCAGCGAGCCGAGGTCGGGGCCGGAGTGGCCTCCTTCGCCGGCGATGCGGTGGCACGCGATGCAGTGGCCGGCGGCGAACATCTTCTTCCCATGCTCAAAATCGCGGCCGCGCAGCTCGCCATCGAACAGCTTCACCGCACTCTCGACCGTCCACGCGACGGGCGGGCCTTTGGGCTTGGGCAGTTTCGTCAGGTCCACGGCGGGGAAATCGGCGAGCAACGCGGCCAGCTTCTCCACATCGGCGGTGTCGAGCTGCGCGATGGCGTCTTTGCGAATGGCGCGGATGTAGCCGGCGAAGCTCTTGCCGCCGTCCTTCGCGAGCGCGTCGTTCAGCCAGTCGAAAAAGTAGCGGCGATCGTCGGGCGTCCAGCCGGCACGCACGCGGCTGAGGCAGTAGGCGAAGTGGATGTTCCGCGTGTTGGGCGTGTTCGCCATCATCTTCAAGATGGCCGCGCCATACTCGTGCCGCGCGAGCATGGCCTTGTCGTAGTTCACCACGTCGGCGCGCGTGGCGCGCATCAGCACGATGGTCTTCCGCACGACGGTGGGGGCGTCGAGGAAAGCGAGCACGCGGCACAACTCGGCGTTCACGGTGTCGTCGCGGGAGGGAAAATGTGCGTCGAGCTTGGCGGCAATGACCGCTGCTTTGTCGGGCGCGGGTTTGCCCATGCGGATGAAGCACAGCGCGTAGGTGCGGAGCAGCGCGAGTTGGTCGTCCTTTGCGAGCGCGGCAAATGAAACTTCGCCGAGCTTGTCGAGCAGTCGCCCGGACAACGACTTGTCGCCGTGCCGGGCCAGCGCGATGGCGGCGTAAATTGCGGCGCGCGGATTCTTCTCCGCGAAAACTTTCTCCTGCCACAACGCGACTTCTTGGTTCTCGACCGCGATGCGCGCGGCGTAGCGGATGGGACGGTCGGCGTGCGCGAGGTGCGGCCATGCTTTCTCCACCGCCGCGCGACCACCGCCGCTCATGTGAAGTTTCTCCAGCGAGTGACGCAGCGCGCGCGTTTCACTGTTGGCGAGCAGCGTGCTCGGAGTGCCCTTGCTCTTCCCGCCCGTGTAGCGCACCCGGTAGAGCCGCGACTCCGTCATGCGCCCGCCGGTGATGAAATACATCGCGCCGTCGGGCCCGAAGCGCATCGCGGTGAAGTTAAGCGGGCTGCCGTGGAGGAACTCCGCTTTCGTGCCGGTGTAGCTGGAGCCGCTTTCCTGCATCGCCACGGTGAAGATGGTCCCGAAGGTCCAGTCGCACACAAAGAGCTTGTCCTGAAACTCCGCCGGAAAATTCGAGTGATGCCCGAAGCTGATGGCCGTCGGCGAGCCGGGGCCCATGTCCAGCACCGAACCAAGGCTGTCCGCGAAGTAGTCGCGCCACACACCCGTGCTTGACCGCCAGCCGAACTCCGCGCCGCTCGTGACGTGATTGATGCGCGTGGGCCGATACCACGGCGAGCCGACATCGAACTCCATGTCCGAATCGTAAGTGAACAGTTCGCCCTCACGATTGAGCGCGATGTCCACGGAGTTGCGAAAGCCCGACGCGATGAGCTTCCAGTCCTTGCCATCGGGCGAGATGCGGCAGATCCACCCGCCCGGCGGTTTGAGTCCGACCGCGTGGCCTGTGGGGTCGGGAATCGTCGGCAGCAACGAATCCTCCTGCCACACGGGCGGCTGCACGGAAGTGACGCCCTCCGGCACGCGCGTGAAATTTCCGGCCACCAAATACAATCCCGTGCCGTCGGCGGTTGGGATAATGGAGTGCGCCGAGTGTTCGTAGCCGACGTTGAGTTTTTTCAGCAGCGTGAACTCGTCGTAGCGGTCATCGCCGTCCGTGTCGCGGATGCGATAGACGCCACGCATGTTCACCAGGTAGAGGCTGTCAAACGCATGAACTAGCCCGAACGCTCCACCCACTTTGCGCCGGCCCCATTGAATCGGTTCGTAAGGAAACCCCGGCAGGTTCTCGACTTTGATGCCCGCGCCCGCCGCCGGCAGCGTCACCCGATAAATGCCCGTCTCATCCTGGTCCGAAACGATGAGCCTTCCCTTCGGGTCAAACGCCATCGCGATCCACGAACCCTGCGACTTCGGCACAGTGTAGAGCAATTCCGCGTCGAAACCCTCGCGCAGCGTGATGCCGGTGTCCGTATCGAGAATTAGCGCAGTATCGGGCGCAGCGTTTGCAGTTGTGTAACAAGCGCAAAGGATGGCGGCGAGAAGGCGAAGGTTCATTTTGTTATGGATTTGCGAGTCCGCGGCTTCGCCTGTTCCCACTTGATGTCCTCGATGGTCGGCAATGAGCTGTGCAAATTCTTCGGCAGCGACTGCACTAGCCGCGCAACCACCTTCGTGCCCCAGCCCTCCGTCTTCTGTATTCGCATAATCTCCCGCCAGATGTGCCAACAGAGCAGAATAATCTCCCGGTTCACCGCGACCGCCGCCCGGACCTGCACTGCCCGCACTCGGGCTTTCAGCTCGGCGAGCAGCGGGGCGTAGGTGAATGCTTTGCTCATGGCCGACGCTAAGAGCCTGTCTGAAAAAGCAGTTGTGTAGATTTGTGAGAACCTGCGGAAGGCGGAGCAGAAAATGTGCGTGAACCAACAGATAATCCTTGACCCCGGCCGGGCGGTGCGATGGCTGATT
>Ga0172367_10000182_pt1 | contig 96170 bp, 99 predicted proteins | sample Lak10m_FD_114542 | JGI IMG/M metagenome (GOLD analysis project Ga0172367, IMG submission 114542) | Freshwater microbial communities from Kabuno Bay, South-Kivu, Congo - kab_022012_10m | ecosystem: Environmental > Aquatic > Freshwater > Lake | place: Democratic Republic of the Congo: South-Kivu... | reverse complement strand
TCATGTCCCATCCCGCAAAGCAGATCGATCAACTCCTGCCGGATAACTGGCTCGCCGCAAGGCAAATCTCATCACAATCATAAATCCGAAACACATTCAAGATGGTCTGAGGTTGACGGTTACACAAATATTGGCTCTCAAACGAAATCGCACTGCTTCATAAAAAACGGACACCAGTTTGATCTGTATTACAGAAGGTAAATTTCAGAGGCGAATTGGAGGTCACATGCGGGGAAGTATAAGAGGTCAAACATTGCATTTATTGAATGCTTCAGGAATCAATCACATTGGTCACAGTAAGTTTGATGCAAAAAACTGTGCCCGCATTGCGCTTGCCGCCGCAGGACGGGGTGCAACCTCGGCCGCAATTGCTGAAAAAACTGGTATTCACTCGCTCAGCACACGGGGTAACTATCTTGAAAAATGGCAGGAAATAGGCCGTTTCGCGAAGGAGGAGTACGGCCTTCGTGACCTGGAGAAACTTACTACTGAGCAGGTTCGAGAGTTTATACACTACAAAATGGAAATGGGAGTGTCCTACAGCCACTGGAGCGGGTATGCCGCAGAACTGGGAAAACTTGAAAATGCTCTGAACTCATACTCCTCTGCATTTCAACGAGGCGCTGCATATAACTTCAGGGCTGCGATTCAAGCAATGCGCCCAGAGGCCCAAGCAGAACTGCCTCGGTTCGAGTGAGCTCGAAACTACGACAACCCGGCCACGCTCATCAATAATATTGGTAACCAATCGCATCAACTTGTTGCGCGGATACAACAGGAGAGCGGCCTTCGCCTTGCCGGTGCGAGCAATATCAACCGTGACCAACTCAAGGGTCTCTCAAAGGATGTACACACCGGCAAAACCGTCGGCCAGATTTCTTATGTCGGCAAAGGTGGCAAACCGGGCATCGCATATGTGGCCCCGCAAACGTACCAGAAAATCGCCGACCACATCCAGCAGAATGGAAACCTGAAAGTTAATGTTGACGGCTATCGCCAACCTCTAAAAACCGCTGCACATGCTTCTGCGCAGTTCTACAACGGCAGCCACGGCTTGCGATGGAATTTTGCGCAGCAGCGGTTCGCAGAGCTGCAGGCTGCAGGGAAAAGTTACGAGAAATCCCTGGGCGCAGTTTCCGCAGAGCTCGGCCATAACAGAATCGAAATCACGACGCATTACCTCGGGTTGAAATAGTGATGAAGTACGTAAATCAACATCCGCTGCTGAAAATGAGTAATTACCGCATGACGTCCCGCTTTGTCAGTTGGGGTGCGGATTATTCTCAGCAGCCCAACGAAGATCAAAAAGGCCAGCTGGGGAGATGTTGTCCCCGAGCTGGTCTTTTTTTGTTTTACCTTATTATTATTAAACTTTTTAGAAGCGAATCAGAAAAAACGGACACCCCTCTGATCTATAGTACAGGGGCAGGATTTTACCTTGGATACGCCTTCCCCCGAAAAAGGGGGGGTATTCAAATGAACCGTATAACATCAGACACAATACGATCTAAAAAAGATGGAGGGGGGCATTCTGAGTTAATTCAGAATACTGTCCGTTTAGGGGAGCGTCTTTTCGGGAAGAAAGTATCACCGGAAGAGGCACGGGAAATGGTAGAAAACGTTGCTGTGTACTTTTCACTATTGTTTAAATGGAATTCAGCACAAAATGGACTAAGCTCAAGTCCAGCTAATAATAAGTAATCTTAAAACCACTGAAATCTGGTATTATTTTTATCAGTAACTGTTGTCAAAACTTTTTTGGACGAGGAAAGTGTACCGTCTGCGGACAGAAGACCGCGGTTGACTTTTATGAAACTCAGCAGGCACTTCCTGCTGACAGCAATGCCCGTCAAACAGCAGAGAAAAAACATGACAGCCGGACCAGATATCAAAAATAGTGAAAACCACTAACACGGCGAAGGAATACACAATGGTTAAACAGCACAAGCAATTATCGGTAGCTTCGCTGACAAGTCCGAAAACAAAGGCGGTCGCCTACATTCGAGTTTCCTCGAAGGAACAGGAAGAAGTGGGTTTTTCTCTGGATGCACAGCTGAAGTTTCTAAATGATTATGCCCGTGCCCACGATATGGAGGTGCTGCATACCTACATGGACGTGGAGAGCGCAAAAGTCGCTGGCCGGACGGAGTTCGGTCAGCTTGTCCAGTTTCTGCAAAGCCAGCAGGCTTTGCCGCCGGGTAGTTCGACGTGTCAAACGGTGCTGGTGGAAAAGACGGACCGTTTCTATCGTAATGTGCATGATCTGGTGATTATCCGTGACCTGGGGGTCACGGTGCATTTGGCGAAGGAAAATGTGGTTATGTCGCCCGGTTCCCGTTCCCATGAAAAGTTTGTGCATGGGCTTAATGTGCTGTTGGCGGAACGGATGGTTGATAATCTTTCGGAGGAGACGAAAAAGGGGATGCTGGAGAAAGCCCAACAGGGCATCTGGCCTTCTCAGGCTCCAATCGGTTTCAAGAATGTCGAAGGGCCAAACAGAAAACGAATCGTTGTGCAGGACGAGGTGCTGTCCCCTTTGGTGAAGAAAATGTTTGAGATGTATGCGACAGGACTCTATTCAACAAAGGATTTGGCCAAGGAGGCAACCCGGATTGGTCTCGTACACCGTAAAAGCGGTAATAAGCTGGGTAAGGCTGCTATGTATGATATTCTGAATAATCCGATTTATTATGGTGATTTTATCTGGAAGGGTGTTTTGTACAATGGCACTCATGAGCCAATCATCAGTAAAGAGTTGTTTGATAAAGTTCAATTGATGTTCAAGCGTCGTTCCAGTTGCCCTACGGGGCGACAGAAACATGATTTTCTTTTTCATGGGCTTATGACGTGTGGACATTGCGGCTGTGCCATGGTGGCTGAAATCAAGAAAGGAAAATACATTTACTACCACTGCACCGGCAACAAAGGTAAGTGTCCTGAAAAGTACAGCCGCGAAGAGGTGATTGACCAGCAGTTTATGGATTCACTGGAACGTATTCAGCTTGATAATGATGTTGTCGATTGGATTGTTGAGGTGATACATGCTTCAACGGCTGATGCACGGAAGCAGCGTGAAGTGCAGATGGCGGCATTTACCCAGCAGAAGCAGCGTTTGGAAGCCAGGTTGGATAAGATGTATCTCGATAAACTTGATGGGGTTCTTGAGAAAGATGAGTACCGCCGATTGAGCAGTAAGTTCCGCAGTGAGGTGACCGATGTGAAGTTCAGCCTGCACCAGTTGCAGGCCAGTGGTGATGTCAAAACAGTTGACGGCAACCGGATACTCGAACTCGCTCAAAAGGCCGCTACGCTTTACTCTGCGCAAAATCAGGAGGAAAAAAGAAAGTTGCTCAATTGCGTGTGTTCGAACTCCACATGGGCAGGGGGTGAACTGACGGTAAATTTCAGGAAACCATTTGATTCAATTGCAATTACTAATGACGAGTACAAACAAAAAAAGGTCACTAATCCGAAGAAAAGTGACCTTATTGAGATTTGGCGTCCCCTACCGACTTTGCACAGCCACGTAACATTTTAATATTATGCATATTATTACATGGGTACACGTTGGACGCCATTAAAAACACCACCAAAATTTAACCGTTGTTAAAATGCAACAGATACATCCGTAGCAAATCTGCCTGTATAAAACTCTAATAAACGGTGAATTGCAACAAGTAATTCCTTGGCAACTTCCTCCACAAATCGGAAAAGTTCAGCCACCCTACAGCAGGTAATGGTGTTCACGTATCCTGTTGCTCTCGACTGGACTTACCCCGACCTGTCCGGCAAAATCAGGCCAAGCGGCAACGGCATCCTGCACCTGCCTGATAACCTTATGTGCGGTGCCGACGCCGAACCGATCGGCAACCGCCAGCAGATCCGCTTGAGTAATACCGCTGAATTTACCGTTCACCGCCATGAGATGCTGCCAGGTCCACTCGCCGGATGGATTGAAGGCGTACGTTACATCATATGCCGGTGCCAGTTCCCACTGCCCACCTTCCCGCAGCATGAAGGATATATTCTTGGTGTGGTCGTCGCAGTTTACCGCTATAACGTTGAAGACAATGCGCCGGAATGCTTCTTCAAGCACGGCATAGTCCAGTCCCAGGCGGACAACGGTCTGCAGAAATTGGCTGTAATCGTGGGTTGCCTTCTGTTTGTAGTCCAGATGCGCCATGGCGCAGAGTGATTGCAGATGATGCTTATGGTTCCCGTCACGATCAAAGCGCCGGGTCATGAAGTGTGCCCGGCCGTTCTCTTCCAGCAGGCGGCAGGTTGACATGGTAATGCCGGCGGAACAAGCCATCCGGTAGTAGGCATACTCGATCCGGCCACAATCCTGAGAACCGCCCAATTCCTGGTCGACCCCCATACCGTCGAACTTGAGCAGCCAGTGTTCAAAGCCGGGTTCCACATCGAACTGTCCCGGTCTGATCTCGTCAGTCTCCGGATTCCAGGCAATAGCCGCTTTGGCCCGTGCGCCGCCTGCCGAGGTGCCGACCTGGATAATCTGCGCCAAAGCTGCTTTGGCAAGGTGGTCCGCTCCCAGTTCACCATGGACAGCCTGACGGGCGCTCTCGACCAGACGGGATAGCTTGATGGCAGTGCTGCTGGCAATGGCCGGTGTGCGGGCCGGCTTGAATTCAAGTGCGCCCATGCCACGCTTACCCATGTACGCGAGGCGGTCAAGCGGCGTCACCTGTTTTTTATCGATACCTTTGCTTGTCATCCAGGCATCAATCAGGGCATTGCCGAAATCATCCGGCAGGGCATCAGCCACCATCGCGGGCAGCCGCTTGAAACTCAACTCGGGAAGATCGACAAAGATAAATGGTTCACGGGCTTCTGCCAGCGGCATGGTAAGAGGTGCCAGTTCAATACCTGACGTTACAAATCTGCTGTCATACTCGAAGGCGTAGTATCCCAGATTAGGAGCCAGGGCAACTGCACCGACGGTTTTGCCCCAGATGCGCACTTCAATAGCTTGAACCGGTTTATGCATTGGCGTTACCTTTGGTTTTGGATGCACGTTGTCGCGGCTGTTTTGCCTTCAGCATCTGCATCGGGCTGATAGCAACTGCCGGTGCCAGGGTTTCCAGCCAGTCGGCCCGCCCCAGGGTACGCAACACCTTCACCAGTGACGTCATTGTTGCCCCTCTGCCGTTTTCCAGGTTTTTGACGGCATTCAGGGCAACACCCGCCTGCTCGGCTAGCTGGCGCTGATCAATGTTCCGGCGCAGGCGCAGATCGCGCAACTGATCCCCGAAAGCAGCTTCCATCTCTTCTGGTGTTTTAGAGTTTTGCATAAAAATCCTATTTAGGACTCTTGATACAATAAATATAATCAATAGCCTTAAAATAGTCCATAGAATTATATCTTAAGCTATTGTCACTATCCACCATGCTTGAGAAGGTACTTATTGGATATCGCCTTGAACGATATTTTACCCTGATTGGAGCGTGTCTCATCAATGGAGCGGAAGACTACCCCCTCGCGTTCTGCTTGTGGATTGAGAAAGGACTTGCCTTCGGCATATTCAAGAAACCGGGCATGGTCGAATCCGCCAGTCGGAAAATTCTCCGCTACAACCGGAACGCCTTTGAGGGCGAAATTATCCAGAATTGTGCGGTAGGCCGCAACCGGAAGATAACGTTGCCTCGTAATGTCGAAAATATTGAAGATGAAGATATCCTGCCCTTTTAATCCGTAAATATTCGACTGAATGCCGTAGCCGACGACCTCGCCTTGCAAGGCAAGATAACTTCCCGTCCGGGCATGGTAGTCGCGCAGTTTCTCTTCGATATCATAGTGCCGAGCAAGCTTCCAAAAGGTCTGATCGGGAGTTTCGCAAAACTCCCAGTTCCTTCCACAGACATGGAGACCCGCCTCGTCGAAAATATACGAACACGATGTGCCGTCGAGTTTCTCCGTTACAAAGAAAGACATACCGGAAAAAGTTTCAATATCGAGGTTTTGTACCCGTTCCTCGTCGGTTTTAGGCACAGACCCAGGGTAAGCACCGGCTACTTCGCCCGATATTGCTGCCGGGATAGGTGGCTCATAAAGGGTTATGCCCAGAATCCCCGTTACATCTTCTCCCTCGACATAATTCCCGACTATCAGCACCTCATCTATTTTAAAAACGATACCCTGCGACAAGGCGCCACGGAACTTTTTGGTACGAAGGCGAAACTTGTCCTGCCGCAAAAACTCGAACTGCTGTTGTTCCGGAAAAACCGAATCTATCTCGCAATACACAACCAGCATTTCAGGTTTTATCTCCTGCGCCTTTTTCACCACAACCTGCCAGCCGCCGAAGACAGCCAGCTCTATCGCATCAGCGTCCTCAATAGACCGTATCTCATCAACCTTCCGGATTGTTGCCAGCTTTCTCATAAATTCACCCATTCCAACCGTAATTACATCATATTTTATCTCTCACTGCCATACTGAAAATTTCGGCCAGCAAAATTCCCCGTTTAGCCAGTATGGCTTGAACACGAGTCCTTTGAGCCCTTAGTGAGCTTTTATTCTAACAACAACGGACTTGCAACCGCCTGCCTGACAAACTCATACTTCTCGATCATCCTTATTAAATCGAGAGCCGTCATTCCTATATCCTTGTAATACCAGTTCCGTGCCCGTTCGAGAGGTATGTTGAGTTCACTCGCCACCTGTTTTGTCGTAATTCCCTGTTCTTGAAGCAACCTCATAATATATCTCGTTACATCACCATTCTTGAGATCTTTTTTGTGGCAGATCTGCCACAGATTCTTTCTAGACATACGCCCCTTGTTGGTTGAAAGTATTACAGGAATATTATGAGTTGTAACAAGGAGATATGCAGAAAATGTTGCAAACGGGAACGGCATATACTCCAAGTCAAATAATGAGCCTTCGCTTGAAGGGGGCCATGTATATCCGTATGTCCACTGAATTGCAGGTGGAGTCGCCTGAGAATCAGGAACGCGCAATACGCAACTATGCCGCTCAATACGGAATTGAAATTATCAAAATCTATGCTGACCTGGGCGTTAGCGGAATCAACACGGAAAAGCGGGAACAGTTTCAGGCCATGATTGATGATGTGGAGCAAGGACGTAGTGCGTTCAATATTGTCATATATCTGGATGAAAGCCGCTGGGGACGGTTTGTAGACAGTCGCGAGGCGGATTATCACCGCATGAGACTGGAACGAAAAAACGTTCTCTGTCAGTCCTGCGAAAAGCCACTCACATTAACGAGTAATATTGCCGACCGTATTATGACTCTGCTTCGTGACGAAAGCGCCAGCGACTATTGCCGCCAGCTTTCTCAGAAAGTTTGGGTGGGACAATGCAACCTTGTGTCAAAAGGGTTTCGGCAGGGAGGTGTGGCAGGTTTCGGGCTTCGGCGCATGTTGCTGGATGAGTCCGGTAGGCCCAAGCAGGAATTGGCAATGGGACAGCGTAAAAGCCTGCTCACCGAGCGGGTGATCCTGATGCCGGGGCCGGATGACGAACTTCGGATTGTGAGCTGGATTTATGACCAGTTCATTGCCGGGATAAGTGAAACTGAAATTGCGCTGCAGTTGAATGTACAAGGGGTGAAAACCCATTTTGGACGTCCATGGTCACGAGGAACTGTGTGCGAAGTGCTTACCAATGAAAAATATGTCGGCAACAACTTATTCAACCGCACATCTGGCAAGATGAAGAGCAAAGCCAAACCCAATCCGGAAAACGAATGGGTGCGTAAGGAACGCGCCTTTGAGCCCATAGTGGACATGGAACGCTTCTGGACCGTCCAGGGGATCTACCGGGAACGGAACAAAAAGACTACCGACGAAGAATTATTGCAAGGGCTGCGGGATTTATATGCCAAGCAAGGACGCCTTTCAGCGCTGATCATTGACGAAGCGGATTATTTGCCACCCAGTAGTCTTTTTAGTACTCGCTTCGGCGGACTTTTGCGGGCCTATCAGATGATCGGGTATGCCCCGAAACACGACTATCGATATATTGTCATCAACCAACGGTTACGCGCCCTCCATGCCGAAATTGTAGCTGACGTTGTTCACAGCATAGAAAGCCTCTGCGGTAGACAGATTCCCATAGATCAGAAAAACTGCCTGTTGGAATTGAATCACAACCTATCTGTTTCAGTTGTCATCAGCCGTTGCTTTACCACACCAACCGGAACCCGGCGCTGGAAAATCCGTTTTGATAACGGCCTTCATCCCGATATAACCATAGCGGTACGCATGGACACCAGCAATGAAGCGATCCACGATTACTATATTCTGCCCGCGTTGGAATTTTCGCATGGGCAGATAAAGCTCTCGGAGGACAACAGAGGGTTTCTGGACAGCTTTCGTACTGATTCGTTGGATTATTTGCTGAATTTGAGCATTAACATCTCTCTCGACAAGGCGGTGGAATATGGTGCAAGGGGCAATAATACTTATTTCCATTGAAGATATTCACATCTTGAATCCACGGGTACGCAATCAAATTATTGCCGAAGAAATACGGCAAAACATTCGAAGCGTCGGCTTGAAAAAGCCCATAACAGTATCTCCAAGAAATGATGCTAAAAACGGCAAGAAATATGATCTGGTTTGTGGACAGGGAAGGCTTGAGGCATATATTTCTGCTGGAGAAACGGAAATCCCCTGTATCGTTCGTGAAGTAAGCAAAGAAGATGCGCATATTATGAGTCTGGTGGAAAATATCGCCCGGCGTAATGGCAATGCACTGGAACTTCTGCAAAGTATCAAGAATCTGAAAAGTCAGGGGTACGCCGATGATGACATTGCAGCCAAGACCAATCTTGGTAAAGAATATATTCGAGGTATTATCCGTCTGCTTGAACAGGGAGAGGAATATTTGGTCAACGCAGTGGAAAAAGGACGAATCCCTTTGTACCAGGCGCTGAACATTGCTTCGGAAGATGACACAGCTGTACAGAGGGCTTTGGCAGAAGCGTATGAATCGGGAGGTTTGACCGGAAAAAAGCTGGTTGATGCACAAAAAATTATTTCCCGACGGAAACATTATGGAAAAGGTCTTTCAGCTCCACACCGTGAACATGCCAAGGTTTCCGCAGAAGATTTGATTGCAGCCTATGAAAAGGAAGCTAAGGAGAAAAAACGGCTGCTGGCTCAATCAAATTATATCAAGGAAGTTTTGGATTACACGTCCACGGCTCTTCGCCAGTTATTGAAAGATGTACATTTTACCAATCAACTGAAAGCCGTCGGCATGAATGAAATTCCTCAGCATGTAACGGATCTTCTGAAAAGGTAGCGGCTATGGCAAACAAAATTAAGCAGGGATTCCAGGAAAGACTCATAGATCTTGTCGTGGCTGAACTGTTCCTCACCAAAAACATTTCAATTTGTGTAAGAAAATGCAGAAAGTATGCTCAGGTTCTTTCTTCCATACGGGAAGTAGGACTTATTGAAGCTCCTGTGGTCGCTCCGCTTAAGAAGGAAAAAGGATATCTCCTGCTCGATGGACATTTACGCATAATGGCTCTGAAAGAATTGGGAGTGGAACGCGTTTCCTGTCTGATCTCCACCGATGATGAGACCTATACCTACAATAAATACATCAATCGGCTTTCAGCAATTCAGGAACATCATATGATTGTGAAAGCCGTGCAGTCAGGAGTCTCTGAAGAAAAGCTTGCCCGTGCCTTGAATCTTGACATCGGAACAATCAGAAATAAGAAGAATTTGCTTGAAGGTATCTGTCCGGAGGCTGTCGATTTGCTGAAAGATAAGGTCGTGCCGGAACCGGTTTTCAAAGTATTGAGAAAAATGCTAGCGCCTCGGCAGATTATCGCTGCCATGCTGATGAATGATCAGAACAAGTTCAACTGCATCTATGCCAAGGCCCTTCTGGATGCAACGCCAGCGGACCAACTTGTCAATAAAGGCAAACCAAAAAAAGAAACTCCGGTAATACTGGCCCGCCAGGCTCGTCTTGAGGAAGAGAGTCTTGCCTTGTCCAGGGAAATAGGCTCATTGAAGGAACAGTATGGTACAGCAATGATAGATATAACCTCTATGCAGGCATATTTAAAAAGATTGATCCGTAACGAAGCGGTTGCAAAATATCTGCGTGATTTCAATGAGTCGTTTTATGACAAATTCAAGGAAATTGCTGAACTTGACTTTTTCAGATTGAAAAAAATGGAGTAAGAGAAAAATACTTGCGTCAGCATAAAACTAGCTAAACTATCCGTTGGCACTTTCTATTTGCAAAAAGAACGATTCTGCGATTTCAGTAGCTGGCGGTATTGGGTCCATGACAATTCTCGACGCAGTGCGTCGAGTTTTGGAAAGGCAAGATAAAAACTGCGCATGCACCAATAGGTTCGAACGATCAAACCGTTTACCGCGTCAAGCAGTCAGCTACTTGGCCAAAATCTCAATCAACGCCTTGCCGTATTCGGCTCGCTGCTCACCCTACTGTTCATCTTCGACAATCTCCCGCCCAGTTTTCCAGTAGACTCGAACCATTTCATGGTCGACAATCGACTGTAGAACACAACTATGCCAGCGGTTACAACCTTCACCGACTCCATGTCGCCGACAACGCCTCAGCCTGCTGCAATACCGTCTGCACAGCGGAATCCTGAAGGTCGGGCGGATAGCCGTATTTACGAAGTATGCGTTTGACAAGTACTCGCATCCGCGCCCGTGCGCTTTCGCGGTGTGACCAGTCAACGGTGATGTTGCTCTTGAGACCCGTCAGCAATTCGTGGGCGATGATTTTGAGCGCATCATTGCCCATCGCCTCTACCGCGCTCGCGTTTTCCGCCAACGCGTCATAAAAAGCGATTTCGTCCTCGGACAGCCCTTCATCTTCGCCACGTTTGCGGGCCACACGGATGTCACGGGCAAGGTTGATCAACTCCTGAAGCACTTCAACCGTGCTGATGGCATTGAGATGATACCGGGCAATGGCGTCGTTTAGGCGATCCGAGAAGCGTTTCGTTTCGACCACGTTGGAACGACTGCGCGACCGGATGTCATCGTTCAACAGCTTCTTGAGGGCTTCCATGGCAAGGTTTTTCTTCTCCATCTGTTGAACTTCGGCAAGAAACTCTTCGGAAAGAATAGAGATGTCCGGCGTGGTCAGCCCTGCGGCTGCGAGAATGTCCACAATCTCGGTTGAAACGACAGCACGATTCACAATCTGCTGAATGGCAAATTCCCGTGCCGCAGTAGATTTACCTCCGGTGTCGGATGTCTTGACAAGTGCAGCCCGGATAGTCTGGAAGAAGGCAACCTCATCGCGAATTTCTCGGGCCTCATCACTGGCAGCTGCAAGCGCAAAGGCTTTCGACAAGGCCAGCACGGCATCCATATAGCGGCGATGCACACGTTTCTTGCCCTCATCTGTCTTCTCTTTTTCAGCTGCCTTATGCAGCAGATCCAGAATCCATTCCATCGCCTCTGCCATGACAACCAGCCGAAGATGTGGCGTGCCATCAATGCTGCGCATGTAATCAAAACCGTGAAACATCGCCTTCACAACCTCGTACTTCTCCAGCATCATGGCGACGGCTTCTTCTTCGTCAACGCCAGCCTGGCGCTGATCGGCGGCGGAATACTGTCCGAGGGCATTCTTCAAGTTTTGCGCAATGCCGATATAGTCAACCACAAGCCCGGCAGGTTTATCACGAAATACACGGTTGACGCGGGCAATGGCCTGCATCAGTCCATGTCCGCGCATCGGCTTGTCTATGTACATGGTGTGCATTGACGGAGCATCAAAGCCAGTCAACCACATATCACGGACAATCACCAATTGCAGCGGGTCGTTCGGGTCTTTGGCGCGCTTGGCTAAAAGGTCACGTCGTGCCTTGTTGCCAATATGCTGTTGCCAGTCTTGTTGATCGGCTGCAGAACCGGTCATAACGACCTTTATTACTCCCGCCTTGTCATCATCAGAATGCCATTCTGGTTTTATTGCAACGATCTGCTTGTAAAGCTCAACACAGATACGGCGGCTCATACAAACCACCATTGCCTTGCCGTCCATGGCTGCAACACGATCTTCAAAATGCTGGACAAGATCGGCGGCAACCATCTTGAGCCGTTTCTCAGCGCCCACCAACGCCTCAACGGTGGACCATTTCCGCTTCAGCCGTTCCTGCTCGGAAAGTGCCTCGTCCTCGGTCAGGTCTTCAATCTCTGCATCAATATGAGGTTTTTCATCTTCCGATAATTCTATACGCGCCAGACGGCTTTCGTAGTAGATCGGCACCGTTGCGCCGTCTTCAACCGCCCGGCTGATGTCGTAGATGTCAATATATTCACCAAAAACAGCCGGGGTGTTTACGTCGTCCTTTTCAATCGGGGTGCCGGTAAAGCCAATAAAGGAAGCATTCGGGAGGGCATCGCGCATGTACTTGGCAAACCCATAGGCGACCTCTCCAGTCTTGCGCTCAATCCGTGCCTTGAAACCGTACTGACTTCGATGGGCTTCATCGGCGATAACCACGACATTGCGGCGATCCGTCAACATCGGGTAAACCGTCTCCCCACTGGCCGGTGCGAACTTCTGGATCGTGGTAAAAACAACTCCTCCAGAAGCACGGTTCAAGGCCTTCTGCAAATCCTCGCGGCTTTCCGCCTGAATCGGCGTCTGACGGATCAGGTCGCGACACATGGAAAAAGTTGCAAACAGTTGGTCGTCAAGATCGTTGCGGTCGGTTAAAACAACAATTGTGGGGTTCTCCAATTCAGGGTGACGAACCAGTTGCCCGGCATAAAACGCCATGAGCAAGCTTTTACCGGAACCTTGCGTATGCCAGATAACCCCCACGCGGCGGTCGCCTTTCTGGTAGCCTTTGACACCGGGCAATCCATAATCGGCAGGATCTTCAGCAACCTTTCCAGCAAGCGCAATCGCTCGAACAGTAGATTCAACGGCACGCTTAACGGCATGGAATTGATGATAACCGGCAATGATCTTGATCAGGCCCGAACCGCTGTTGCCAAATACACTGAAATCATGGATCAGGTTGAGAAAGCGGCGCTTCTCAAACACCCCTTCGATCAGCACCGCCATTTCCGGGCTACCTTTGGGGGCAATGACCTTGCCGTCGGTTGTCCGCCAGGGCATGAAGCGTTCCTCGTTTGCGGTCAGTGAGCCAATCCGGGCGGTCAGTCCGTCGGATGTTATAAGCACGGAGTTGGTACGGAAGAGCGACGGAATCTGTGTCTTGTAGGTCTGTAACTGGTTATATGCTCCCGTCAGCGTGGCGTTCTCATAACCAGGGTTCTTCAGCTCGATCACACCCAGCGGCAGGCCGTTCACAAACACCACAACATCCGGACGGCGATTAACTCCTTGCTCAATCACCGTAAACTGATCAAGCGCCAGCCAGTCGTTGGCATCCGGATTGGTGAAGTCTATCAACCGAACCTTGTCGCCCCGAATAGTCCCGTCTTCAGCATAATATTCAACATCGATGCCTTCAACTATGGACCGGTGCAAACGGCGGTTTTCTTCGATCAGCGAAGGAGTCTCAGCCGCAATGACTTTCTTCAGCGCATCATGGCGGGCTTCTGCTGGTATTGCAGGGTTTAGACGGTCAATAGCCGCAGTCAAACGACTCAGTAATATGACATCGGAATAGGCTTCCCGTTCAGGAGAGGAGCCATCCGGCCCAATCACCGCATCAGTGGCGTGGGAGTAACCAAGGCTTGCCAACTGCTCCAAAAGCATCATCTCGACATCAGCTTCAGTGATAAAGGCCATCAAAAACTCCTACCTCGAAATCAGTTTCAATATGTCGATGCAATCGACAGGTTTTGAAAACATGTCGAAAAAAATCTAAAAAATCGACATATAATTATGATCTGTCGAAATCATCGACCTATTCTTCAACGAGGATCTTATAAAGGCGGTCATTAATATAATAGACCTCCCGCCCAACTTTTTCAGGGCGCAATACACCAATTGTTGCAAGCGTTTTAAGATAATCCGAGGCGGTCTGACGCTTGGCAATGCCCGCTTCTTCAAGGAACCTTATCTTGCAATATGGATGCATAAAGATGGTTTCAATGAGATCTTTGCTGTAGATACGGCTTGCATTCTCTTGCACGGTAACCTTAACTTCATCCATCATCGCAAGAATGCGCTCAACCCGTGAAGAGGTTTTTCTGGCCGTTTCTTCGATTGCCCGCAGCATAAAAAGAACCCACGGCTCCCACGAACCTTCCTCCGTCACCCCTCGCAGACCGGCATAGTAGTCTGCCTTGTTACGCAAGATGTAATGAGAAAGAAACAGCACCGGAATGTCCAACAGTCCCTTTTCCACCAGAAAGAGAATGTTGATGATCCTGCCGGTTCTGCCGTTGCCATCCGGAAACGGGTGAATCGCCTCAAACTGGTAATGAATCACGGCCAAACGCACCAACTGGTCAAGACCATCTTCGGCATGGATAAAACTCTCCAGGTTGGCCAGTTTGTCGCGGATAATGCTCTCTCCCTCAGGAGGTGTGTACACCACATCCCCCTGCTGGCTTTTAAGGGCGGTTCCGGTCACTTTGCGAATATCCATATCCGCCTGCTTGATGTTGCGGACAATGTCGATGAACAAGTTAGTCGATAGCGGGCGTTCCTGTAACCCTTGGAAGCCGGTCCAAAGTGCCTGACGATAACGCAGAACCTCCTTGGTATGCGGGTCGGTGCTTCCCTCCATATCGGCTGCGGCGCGGTACAGCTCATCATTGGTGGTAACGATGTTCTCGATCTCCGAAGACAAGCGGGCTTCCTGCAACACGATACCGTTAATCAAAACGCCCTGGTTGGGAATCTGCCGGGCAAGGCCTTTCAGATCAGCCAGCGCCCGATTTGCGGCAATCGCCTGTTTCAGCACCGCCTTGGTTTCCAGATCAACAGGAGGAGGCAGTAATGGCAGATCGTTGTGAGGCTTGGAGCGGTCAAAAGTCATATTGTCTCCTTCACAATTACTTCGGCATCCTTCACGCGGATTTCGCCGGATAGTAGTTTAGGAAGTAATGTGTCGCGCAGGGTGGCAAGAGTACGGATTTCGGCAATATTTTTATTGATTCGTTGCAGCATAGGTGTGACTTGTGTAGTGAACAGATGAATAAGTGGTATTGGCGGTAAAACGACGTTGAGAGTCAATAAAGATTCCGGCTTAACCCGTTGATGGCTTCCTGAAGTACCAGTAACCAGTGTTGCAAACTCCTTAGTGAAAATGTCGTTAGATAACAGACAATAAAGAAATTCCCGCGAGTTACCGTTCGTAGGAAGCAAAACCAAAAATTCCGTCGAACAGATTGAACGCCTTGAGTTGTGAGTTAAGGGGAGCCAGACGCGAGGGATTCGCGGATTCAGCTTGGAAACCAGCACACTATCTGGCGAGACAACAAATTTGTTGCTTTTGATAGATTGCCCTACATCTAACTTTGGAGTGCATCCCTCATCGAATGCTGGCAGACTATAATGGTCAAATAATTCGTCTTCGAACACGCTGGGATTCAAGCCACTGCGGCTTAGAGTAGCCACATCAACAAATTTCCCTACCCTCCACCCCTTCGGCACCTCACCCAACTCAGAATCATCGAACGATGCCGTGAACAGGTCGGCAATATCTCTGGGCAGACCTGTGCCACGCCCTTCGGCCTTGGCCCGTACCGGCTCGAAATCCACAAACCACGATTTGAACAGCGCCCGCGCCATTGCCTCCAGCGTCTCATTCATCCGCCGATTCAGCTCGATCTTGTCGTCCAAGGTGCCGAGGATATTAACTGCTGCATGCTGGTATGATATGGAAGGTAGGAGAAAAGTGTAGGCTGCAAGTTTTTTGAAGTAGATTCGCTCACGAACTGAACCTTCTCCAGCTAATTCGAGCCACGCCTTCCAAGGAGTGGAGCATGTATGATAGTAGAGGAATTCTGGCAGCAATTGAACGTTGTCACATCCGAAAACTACGTAGTCAGGACTGATCAAACCCGTTCCGTGGCGTTCCGTACAAAATCCGATTGACCCGATATTTAACCGCATTGGGTTATAACCAAACATGCCTGGCTTGATAACTTTGTATCTGCTGAGATCTTTAGATTGGTATCTGGGTTCAGTTGTTATACCAACCTTTTTATCGACACCAAAAACTGGGATGTCTTCAACGTTACACCCAGCACGGCCAGTAAATTCAATTGCAACATCTCCAAGTGATATCTTGCGGGGTTTATCCATTTGTAATAATTCCTGCCAGCAACTCTTCTATTCGAGACTCAAGAGCACGTCCTTCATTGAATTGGATAGCTAACGTTGTCTTCAGCGCCTCAAATCTTTCGGTGAATGGAGTGTCGTCATCGTCAACACTTTCTGCACCTACGTAGCGCCCAGGTGTAAGAATGAAGCCGTGCCCCTCCATCTCTGTTTGTGTCACCGATCTGCAAAAACCAGGTACGTCCTTGTAATCGTTACCTTGGTGCCAGCAGTGATACACATTAGAAACAGTCTCTATATCTTCATCGGATAGCTCTCTTCTTGTGCGGTCGGCCATTTGTCCCAATTTCCTCGCATCAATGAACAACACTTCGCCGGTTCTGTCCCGGAATCTGCCGTTCTTTTTATTGCGAGCAAGGAACCACAAACAGGCGGGAATCTGCGTAGAGTAGAAAAGCTGCCCCGGCAGGGCAATCATGCAGTCCACCACATCACCTTCAATCATCCGCTTACGAATTTCGCCTTCTCCCGATTGAGTTGAGGACATGGAACCGTTAGCCAACACCACGCCAGCCGTACCATTGGGGCCAAGGTGATGCAGGATATGTTGCAGCCAGGCAAAATTGGCATTTCCAGCAGGCGGAATGCCAAACTGCCAGCGGACATCCTCCTTCAAGCGGTCGCCACCCCAATCAGAAATATTGAAAGGTGGATTGGCAAGGATGAAGTCTGCTCGCAAGTCCGGCAGCTCATCTTTATGAAAGCTACCCTCCGAGTTCCAGCGGATGTCTGCATCAATGCCACGAACGGCAAGGTTCATCTTGGCCAGACGCCAGGTGACATAGTTCGATTCCTGCCCGTAGATAGCAAGTTGACCGAGGCGCCCGTCATGGGCTTCGAGAAAGCGCTCGGCCTGGACAAACATGCCTCCCGATCCGCAGCAAGGGTCATAGACACGCCCCTGAATCTTGCGTTCGGGGTCCGGAAACGGCTCCAGCATCTCAACCATGACGCGCACAACTGAGCCGGGCGTGTAGAACTCGCCGCCGCGCTTCCCTTCCGAACCGGCAAACTGACCGAGGAAGTATTCATAGACTCGACCGAGCAAATCCTTTGTCCGGTCCTTGGTCGCTCCCAGAGCAATGCCGGAGATCAAGTCAATCAACTCACCCAACATGACCGCGTTGAGCGCCGGTCGGGCATACTCTTTGGGCAGAACTCCCTTCAGGCTCGGGTTGACCTTTTCGATGGCTAACATAGCCTCATCTATCAGCTTGCCGATGGTAGTCTGTTTGGCGTTGGCCTGTAGATGCGACCAGCGCGCTTCCTTCGGCACCCAGAAAACATTCTCGGCTGAGTATTCATCTGGGTCTTCGGCACCTTCTGGATAGTTGGCCAGCAGCTCCGCGTGTTTGGCCTCAAAACTATCAGAGATATGCTTGAGGAAAATCAGACCAAGAGCAACATGCTTGTAATCCGACGGCTCCATATTGCCGCGTAGCTTGTCGGCGGCCTTGAACATCTCAGCCTCGAAGCCAAGGTTGCCACCGTTGACGTTTTTCTGTGCATCGTTACCATTTGCCATATCGTAATTCCTCGTTGAAATGATCGGTTAAAAAAAGGCCGTCCACAGTGGAACGGCCTTGTCATACAACACAAAAGCGTGCTTCGAGTGGGAAGTCGTTAGTCCAGAAGGATACTGTGCGCTCCTTCCCATGAGGCCGTTTTTGCACTATCCAGCCTTCTGAAAGTATCTTCCGTACTCTTCACCAGTATTTCCCGTGCTTCCCGAACTTTCTCCTCTGTATCAAGTAGTCCCTGTTTCTTCTCGAACTTCAGGTTTCCGATGAAAACCATGTTCATATCTCCCTTAGATTGTTGATATACATAGCATAAGATTGAATCGTGTTAGCTGCCAGATGCTCATATTTAAACCGATTTGGGGCATCACCAAGTGCATCACGGTCATTGAATAGTATAAAGTCTGGATAGTGGATTGCAAGAAACGAAAACCGATCCCGATGGCTTGCCGTTGCGTCGAAAATGATTTCACCTACAATTTGCTTGTTGGGATAAAAGCCGCCCATGGATAGTTCACAAATCCAGATGAATTTCGGCATTGGTAGCTGAAGGTAATAATCTTGTAGCCCGAATGGCAACGGATTTTCCCGGCGAAACTTCTTGTACGATCTTGATGAGGTCAGGAAAATGCGCTTTATCAGCTTGTCCTTCGGCACCAACTTGGAGACAGCATTTACACCGAAAGAAGGATGTTCAAGAATCTTATCGGTCAAACCTTCAATATGTTCTGCTGAAAGATACATCTTTTCATAAAGCGGTGAGATGAAACAAACAAGATCCTCTATTTTGAGCTTTGAGCAATGGCCGCTTTCTGGTAGACCTCTTCGCAACACCAACTGATACGGCCAGTGATTGTCATCATTGGCAACGTAGCCGGTCAGATAATCTTCACTGTTATTGTTGGTTGCTGTCAGGTTGTAATCTGAAACATGGCCAATTATTGTTATTGCGTGCTTCGTGGTGCAGGCGACAACCGGGATACCTGATTCAATATAGTAATACAACAACCGGTAAAAATTGTCCGGATATTGAGTGTTTGAATATATCTCGGGATAGAAGCCATAGTTGGAAAATATTTCCGTTATTTGATAAGCGGTGATCCCCTTTGAAGGAAGGAGACGGCCAAGCGAGACATTTCTTGAAAGCTGGGTTATTTCATACGGGAAAACTTCACGGTAAGCAGAGTACCGTTCACTGAAGTAACGGAACGCCATCCATGCAGCTGCGTGGGCACAGATGGTTACATCACTGTCCTGACTGATATAGGGAAAGCCTTTGACCGTGAATTTTACGCCAAACAGATGAACGCTGAAATCAGTTGCGCAAGTCATGCCTGTAATACGTGAAAGCTTACATGGGTCAAGGATGGTACGACCGATCGCGTTCAGTTGAGTCGGGCGGATTACCGAATAGCCGATATAATTATCTTTGTATTGATCCAGGCTGAAAAGATGTTCCGCCGGGATCAGGCAATTGAAAAAATGAAGGCGGTAAGCAGTTGAAGGTCGGTTGGCAAACTTTTTGGAATAAAAATTCGAGTACGTGTCCCGGTAGTCTTTATCAATATAGCTTTTCTCAACCAGAACGGCTTTGACATCATCTTGCAGATAATCATGCAGCTTTTCATGCTCGGGACCCGATAGATATGCCTTGCATATATCAGCAAGTTCAAGCCATCCAGCTTGTGTCTCCACCGGGACAAGTGCATATAGAGTGTTGTTGATCAGAGCCAGCGCCAAGAATATCCTCTCTCCGAATAACGCAAAAAATGATAATACTTCGCACAATTAGGCTGAATTGTAAACAACTATTAACTACGCCCGCGCAGCTCCAAGGGATAAAATCCAGATTGTCTCCTAATCTCCCCAATGCTCATTTTGGTCGTCTTTTGGGTTCCTGTCTCGGCGAGGGACCTCAGGGGTCAGATTGGGAAATACAGTCTCCTCGGCTTGAGAAAAATCAAGATAGTCCGACGCATCATGAGTTGACCAGAAGTCCCGCTCATCATCCTCTGTTTTAAATTTTGGATTTTTTTTAAGGCGGTCACGATACACCTCCAGTTCTTTGACTGTCATATCCCGTGCTGAAATGACCCGAATGCAATTATTCCTGACCAAAAGGACAACGAACAGCGACATCTCAGCATCTGTTCTCCCAAAAGCCGCATTGCGCGCCTCCTCCTGAGAATGGGAACTGTCTGGTCGAATCAGCAGCGGCGGGTGGTTATCCGGAATTTCCGGACAACCACCTGTTCGTCAAGTTCACCCTCTTCAAAGATGTTACGGATATGTTCCGAGATGGTTTTTTTGATACAGCCTGCGTCATTTCGACATTTAGCTGTTCACTCCCGACGGTAAAAACTCCACCGCATCTTCCAGCCCCAGAGCACGGTACTCCACCTGATAGCCCTGATATTCCTGCAGCAGTCGCTCGGCCTTGTGCTGCAAGGCCGGCAGACTGATGCGGGATTTGTTCCGTTTGATCTCGGCAATGACCAGCACTTTACGAAGATCGTTCACCGCAACCAGGTCGATCTCGTTTTTGTTGCCTCGTTCCCAGTAGCTGCCGATCCGGTTATATTTGCCGCTGGCAGCAAACAGATCGTGAAAGAAGCGCTCCAGAATCTTGCCGGACCAGGTGGCGTAATCGCGCTCGATAATCTCACGAACGTAACCGAAGTTGCCGGTCTCGATTGCTGACAGGTTGCGGTAGATAAAGCGGAACCAAAAACTCAGGAAATTATCGCGAAGATAATACTTCTGCAACCTACCGCCCGGCTTGGCGTTGATCGGGCGGTGCTTCGCAATCAGGGCGTATTCGTCTTCCAGTTTGGCCAGGTATGCACCGCTGTGGATTTCCAGCACCGATTCGATCTCGCTGCGGGCTGTTTTGCCGACACTAATCAGCTCAAGAATGGAGAAGTAGGTGCCATACTCTCTGCCGAACTCTTCCACCAGCAGGTTCTTCCCTTCAGCAAGAAATGGTGAATGCGGCTTGAGAATGAAGTCGAGCATCTTCTTATGCGTCAGTGACTTGTTCTCGGCCAGCATCTCCAGATATTTGGGGAGGCCGCCAGTAATGGCGTAGCTGTCGAACAGAGACGGGGTATCACTGTGACCATGATCAGTCAGGACTTCATGGATAGCAGTGATGCTGAAGGGTTTGAGAAAGATGATCCGGTCGGCCCGGCCGAAGAGTGGTTCCTTGGCATCCTGGAAGATGCGGTGCATGAGAGAGTGGACCGAGCCGATACAGATGAGGTTCAGTTTGCAGGTTGCCTTGTTACGGTCCCAGATCCCCTGTATTTCGGAGTAGACAGCCGGATTGATGCTGAAGAACTCCTGAAACTCGTCAATGATCAGGGTGATGCGCTCGGTGCGGGAAAGCTCGATCAACAGGGTGAAAATATCGCGGAAATTACGGATCTCGCCGATGACCGGCAGGGTGCCGATACGGCGGATCTCTTCTAGGTACTCCTGGCAGAGAAGGGATTCCGCCTTGCGAGAGACAAACAGATAGAGGTGTTTGGCAGATTTTGCCGATTCAAGAGCCAGGATCGTCTTGCCGACCCGGCGGCGACCGGTGATGACGGTCATCCTGCCGGATGCTGCCGACTGTTCATGGAGGTTGGCTAGTTCTTCGAGTTCACTGACACGATTGTAGAATTTCATGGGTCCACACCACCGTCAATGCTTTAATGGTAATGGTGGTTACTGTAATTTATTTGCTATGCGTGTGCAACAGCTTTATTGGACGAATAGCACATTTTCAGTATTTATTTTAATATGTAAGACACCCTGACGCGGGTAAATCTTGCAGCCTGCCGACTTGGCTCTCAGGCAGGTTGTGCCATTGGAGGTACCATTATGCGTATTACCCTTGAACCAGACGATCTTCAGGCAATTGCCGATGCGGTGGTGCGAAAACTGTCACCCCTGCTCGTCAAAGTACAGGAGGCAGCAGAACGCCCCAAGTCGATTGCGGCAAGGACTGTTCCGATAGTTATGCAAGAAGCTCCTCGCACTACAAGGGCTGTCGGTGATGTTATCCGTAGAAAAGATCTTTGCCAAATTACGGGACTATCAATGACGACCCTTTGGCGGCAGGAGCGAGAGGGATTTTTCCCGGCTCGAATCCGTCTTACAGATCACAGCGTCGGTTGGCGACGCAGTGAAGACGAAGCATGGTTAGCGACACGGCAGGCAGTCTAAATAATGGCCGTGCCGTCAGGTGTGCTTTGCTGCAATCTTATCCTGCTGAATGCGGCATTTTGAGTTTCCAACGGTAATTCACTGCGGAGCAGCGGTGTAGCAGATCGCCAGTTGCTTTCCCCAACTTGGCGAAATCGACGAATCGACTCCTCAATAGTAGCCTGGTTGATCTCATCAACGTGAACAACCATATTCAGCCCGGTACCATAGCAGTAGGAACGGTCGGTCTCGAATGATTCAAATATTTCGGGCGGCTCGTTCAGAACGATTTCTTCAGCAAGTTTGTCTTGATACTCGATAAAGCTGAGCCCGCTGTATTTTTCATAGACGAGTTTTGGCCTTTCGGCCATGCGGAACATACGATGGCCATTCGACCAGATCGGTTCAAACTTTATTTCCGCTTCTGCTGATTGTTCTTCAGGCGTCAGCAGATCCCAGGCCCGTGTGTGGGCCAACTCTTCTACTACGTCCCAGAACTCTCTGGCGGCGGTGATGATGGTGGCATTCCAGATGGTCAACCCGTCACTGCCAAGGAAGTATGCATCAGCCCATTGGTTGTACAAAGCGGGACGTCCCGGTTCGTTCAGGACATGATCACTTGTAAACTCTCCGCCATAAAATGAACTATCATTACGAATCTTTTGCCGCAGGCGGATGAAATTGTCACGCTGTTTGCGACGGGAAAGTTGCCCGTATGGTGTCGTTTTCTTTTGTCGCATTTTCCCCCTCCTCAAAGCTTCACCAGTTATTTCCACTTGCTCATAGCTCGATCAGCAGTTGCTTGTCGTACTGCGGATTGGCCTCCACATCCTTGTAGCCATAGGGATTCACAATCACCCGAGTTTTTCCGAGTAGATAGTCGAACGAGTTGTGCGTATGGCCATGGACCCAGAGAACCGGACCATGATCGATGATCTCGCTGGAAATGTCGGTCATGAAAGCACAGTTCAGACGGTCTCCCCGGAACTTTTCATGGATGGAGAGCGGTGAAACCCCGTGGTGTGTCACCACGACAGTCTTCTTTTCGCCGGCTGCTGCCAGTGCTTCGAATATATAACGCTTCGATTCCTGAAACAGATCGACTGTCTCTTCCGGCATGAGCCGTGTTCCGTCAGCCTTTTTGATCAACACAAAGTCGTTCATATTCTTCCGGGCGTACTGCATCTTGAAGAAATCCTTCTCCCGGAAGTCTGTCCATAATGTTGCCCCGATAAATATGGCACCGTTGATCTCAACTGACTCATTTTCAAGAAAATGGACATTTTTTGGAATCGACAGCGTGGTTTTCAGCTCCTGGATACGCCCGAGGAAATCGTTGTGATAGAAAAAGTGATTCCCCTCCACATAGATCACAGCCAGAAAACGCTTGGCAAGAAGGCTGATAACCTTGAGCCAGGTCTCCTGTTTATGGGCCAATCCGATATCGCCAGCAACCAGAGCAATGGTTTCCTGGTCAGTCGGTAACGGCGGGACCACCATTTCCAGTATGCGGGGAATCTTGTTGGGCTGCCAGAACTCGGCATGAATATCTGAAAAGGGTCGAACCAGCATAATACACTCCAACAGTATTGAAAAAACTGTCACAAAAAAGGGTGAGAAATGTCACCACTCATAACTGTCACGCCCACTTAATCCATAACGGAAAAGGCCCCCATAAAGGAGGCCGGAGATTCAGTATAGACAGTATTTAAGTTTGCGTCGCTTTAGATTGCCATACGGTCAGCTATTGCTGCCGCAGCCGATGGTTTAACCACCGCGAGAAGTTGCCTTCCCGATTCGCCCCCTGATTGTTCAGCGTGGGACTGTTCACCGCTGCTATCCTTTTGCACTTTGGTGCCGGTCTGGATAGAACCACTGCAGATTGCCTATAAGGCAGGCTCTGCGAGCCTCCGTGAGTCTCATCTGAGACAAAGCATCACGGCGTGCGGTATATGTTGAACAATTTATCCCTGGATTTGATTGGCGTCAACCGGTTTCTCTTGTAGACGCTTAATTTTCTTTTCCAGCCTACTGATAGTTGATTTTGCCTTGTTTAATTCGCCTGATTCAAATTTCCTTACCCCATCCTTAAAAAGCTTTTTTTCTAATTGAAGCTCTAAGCGCTGAAACTCAAAGCCTCTCTTTTCAGATTCGAATTGTAAAACATCATGTTCCAGTTTTTGCAGCAGTTTTTCAACGTTCGCACATGATGAGTCTCCATTGGATTCATGCTTTTTGGCTAAACGGACAGCCTCCTCTGATGCAAGTTCGATCGCAAAGGTTCGGCGAGTTATTTCGCCTCCTATGTGCCCTATGCCTAAGCCGAAGAGCCCGCCAGCAATAGTGCATGGCCATGCTGCCCATAATGTTGACCAGCCATAGTTAATGCTGGATATAACACGATGCCCAGTATACTTGGCTTTTTCAAAGCCAAACAGAATAAGTCCGGAATCAGGGATCTGCTCCTTTTTACCCTGGAGATGAATAAACGCAAAATCGGGTAACACCCACCAGGTCAACCAGCAATACGCTGATAAAATAGATATATACAAAATAATTCTGATATATTTCATCTTAAATAAGCCTCCGTAGTTTCCTTGTCAAAATGCCCGACTTCCTGAGCGACTGTTCCTTTGGCATCGTCATGATTCATCCCATTCTGCTGTAATTCTGCCATTCGTTCCTGGGCGTAACTGTGGCGAAGTCCATGCGCCCCGTTGGAAAACCCAAGTTCCCGCTGACTGGCAGCTGAAAAGCTTTGACTCCACGCCTTGCCTCCCGCCAGATCGTAGCACTGGATATAATTCACACCACGATCAACTACCTGTCGAGGTTCGACAAGACGTGTCGCCGTGAGCAATGTTGCCAGGTACTTCGACAAAAGAACCTCGCGCACAAGCCCACCCTTGCCGGCAACCGTGTATCGCACGCCTTCACGGCCAGCGAAACGCTCCGTACTCCACTCCCGGTGCCGCGAAGCTGGGTGTTCATCAGCAGGCCGGATCGTCAGCAGCTCGTGCGCCCTTAAACCCACATTGTAAGCGATTCGTGTGGCCAGGCTGTTCCGATCAGACTGGGCGGAAGCAATCCGTTCAATCTGCCTGGAGGTATAACTCCTTGTAGTAAGGTGCGATTCCTTCTCGCTCTTGACGACTTCAAGGCGAGTACCGAAATGCATCTGAATTGCCTGGCGATCAAGGTCGAGGGTTTTCTGCGTGACAATCGCCGCCCGCTCAGACAGGTAATGCATCGCCATGTCACTTGTGGCGTTGGTGAGATCACCCCATCGGCACGTTCGGATATATTCGGCAAAACCCTTGAGTGCCTGACCGTATCCCCGTGCAGTGCCAACGCTGTGGATTTTACCGTCATTCCGGTGATCGTGCCGCCCTTTGCCCAAAACCACCTTCTGTGCTACAGCGTGATTGGACTGCGCTTTTGGTGAACGGAAACTTGGCATTAGCAGTCCACCTTGGACAGGGACAGCTCCGGCAGTTTTTTCAGATAGCGATCGACGGAACTGCGATTAACTTTGCAGCGATGGAACACCCTGAGCCACTCCACCAGGTCGGCACAGGAAGCACCTGCCCGTTTCATTGCGACCAACTCGGCGCGATACTTATCCAGACGACTTTTGTGGTAAAGCTTGCGTCTCGCTTCGGTGCGCCGGGCACGAATTTGTTCAACCTCGATTTGTGCATTAAATGTCTCGTGATTCTTCGTCATTTGGATGTCCTCCCTGTTGTGTCGCATCAATTCCTGAAAATCAGCTTTGGATCTCTCTCCGCGCTGTGTCCGTGTATGCTGACACAGCGCGGGAAAAGAGGGGGTAAGGCAAAGACCAGACAAAACCGTTTACTCTGAACAGCTTCAACAGCAGAACCGGTAATTATTGAACCACCCTCTGTTTCCGCTTCGCGCGGCAGCACGAATATGGAATGTGCGGCAGCACGTGAAGCGCTGCAAAGTCCACTACCGTCATGGTGAAACTTCCGACGATTCGACCTTCGTCATTATATATGCTTTCGTTTCGGGGTTTTTATCCGTAACAGCGTCACAACCCTCCTTGGTTGCGGGTTCACGTGTGACGTTTTGCATTTCGTCAGGGTAACGTGACGGATTATCCGTCACAGCTAAAGCCGCATAGTTACTGGTTTGTGACGGTGTTACTGATAATTCGGCGGGAACGGGCAGATATCGTGAAAATACTTCTCTGAACTGATGGGCGGTGTACCCTTTGGCGGTCTCGATACCGATGCGTATGGTATGGGAGAGGATGCCGTACTCCTTGAGACGCTTTGCAACCTGTCGCGGGGTAATCGCATTACCCCGGTTGAAGGTCGCCCACGGTTTCTCATCGTCGGTGCATAACAGCCGGATCAGTTCTGCCGTGGTGATTCGGTCCAGGTCTTGTCCGAAAATTTCCCGGATATCGGCAAGCAGTTCAGTTCCGATTGTCTGTGCAGCACTCTCGCTGCCGGAGAGTTTTAATGCAGCCGTGGTGCCGAGCTGAAACCATTCGTTGCCCGCTGCCATGGCGATGGCCAGCAGCGGTTCCCAGTTGTCCTGGGCCCTGTCATTCAGGTTGTGGGGCAACGGAGGTCGGGCCTGTCGTACCTGATCGCTGTAATCCTCGGCAAATCGTGCCAGCTTCGAACGCAGATCATCAAACAGGCCAGGTTCGGCATAGCGGATACGTTCAACCTTTTCATGGGGGAGTTTGCGCCGTAACTCAAAAATGACGGCCCGATCCATGAGGGTATCGGCAATATGACCGATACCGGCCAGGGCCTTTGCTCCCCACGTGTTGAACTTGGTTGGGGTGAAACTGTCACCTACGGTACGGATGACATAGGCGCTCTCCCTGGTATGCCCGCTGTTGAGCAGACCGCGCAGCTCCTCGTTATCTCGTATAAATGCGTCAGCCTCGTCGATCAACAGAGTTGGGCACCAGGCATCAATGGTTCGGTACAAGGCCGCCGGTGAAATACTGCTGGTGGTGATTGCCCGGGCAGACACTCTCCCCAAGAGAAAGAGGAGCTGCGACTTGCCGCAGCGCTTCTCGGGAGCAGTAATGACTGCCAGTGGTGCGACTTGTACAACTTCGATAAACCAAGTCATGGCAGCCCATAAGGCAACAGCATGGGCGATTTCTCTGTCGCAGACTATGAAGCGCCGAACCGTGGCGGCAATATCTGTCAATAGTTGCGTCGGATCTATAGCATCCGGCCATGGTTCAACTTCGGCGAAAGGAAGATCGTCGGCAACAGTTCCCTTGCGGGCATCCCTGACAACAGCATCCAAGGTAACGGGACGGACGCCGAGCGCTTTTGCTTCCTGTTTGCGTACCTGGTCATACTGCAACGGGGAGAGTTTCGATAGTCTCTGGATGACAGCATCAAGCGGGTAATCAGGGTTTTCGGGCTCAGAGTCAATAGATAACGGGATCTGATCGGCAGGCACTGCTGCCGCTTCGATACAGCCTGCAACAGCTTCCCGTCCTGCCAGTCTGGCCAGATCGTTGAAATCGGTATCCTTTGATTCCCTGGTCTCAGAAAAACAGGGGACGGCAAGTAGATCGGAGACAGCCATCGCAGCTTCGGTGGCTTTGGTCAAACCGGGATTGCCTTCGGTGAGATGATCATCATCAGCACAAATAACCAAAACCGTATCGGGATACTTTTCCCTGAGAGCCACGGCGACCTGTTTCAGATTGCCGGCAGAGAAAGCGCAGGCTACGGCATGGCCGGTGATTTCGTGCAGGGATGCGCCGGTGGCAAAGCCTTCGGCAATCAGGATCTTCCCATTCGGCTTACCGATCGCGTGGTAGCAACCGGTAACGGCGGTACCGCTCTTGAAGCGTTTGGTGCCATCCGGCATGATGAATTGTAGACCGTGAAGCACACCATTGATGTCCCGTACCGGTAGCATGAGTAAGTGCCCCAATTGCTTACTTCCATAAGGCTTGATATTCTTTGCCACCAAGTAGAGATGTCGTGCCTCAACATCGCGCCCTTTTTCCCATAGTTTTGCTGATTTTTCCCGGCACTTGGCCCTGAGTTCTTCCTCAATACAGGCGGCTTCGGCTTTTGCCTGTTTCACCCGCTCCAGGAAGACGGCCTGTTCATCCGGTGACCTGTCCTTTCGGGACTGCCAGTTATCTGATATACCCTGCCGCCAGCACCCGAAAACTCCGCTTTCGCAGTCCTCGAAGAGTTTGCACCAACCGGAATCATCGCCTCTCCGGTCACTGGTGGCGAATCTGATCATTTTACCCGGCACGAGTGCTTCATATGCCGGTGCGCCGCCGGTAACATTACGGATGGTATCGATAAAATATTCTACGATCATCAATTACCCCCTTGAATGCCGTTCGATCAGTGCCCGAATATCCTCAACCCGCCAGGCTGTTATTCGGGGACCGAGCTTTACTGGCTGGGGATAGCGTCCGGACCTCACACCCTCCCACCAAGTCGAACGGCTTACAGGATATACAGGTTTAATAGGCGGATCGGCCTTTGCGTTGCCGATGATGTCGGGTAGCCGGACAAAGCCGGTCTCGGGAAGGGATGAGTTGTGCATAGAGCCTCCATGGTACAGATTTAGGATTAACGGACATGTCCGGACTTGTTCGGAACATATTGTCCTACTTGGAATATCTGTAGGGGGGGGAAGGTCCTTTGTGTAATGACTGCAAATTATGCGTTTAAACTAAAAAAACGGCCATTACCCCGCTATCGAGGTAATGGCCGTTGCATGTGGCTCAGATTGGATTACGAAGGCAGCAGGTGCGCTGCCGAGTCTAAAGCGTTCGCAACACTTTGATACTGTCGAGATAATCAGCCCACAACTGCATCATTTTTTTACGTTCATCAAGGTGTGCTGTCCTGTTATAAGCTCTTCCATTAGGGTCCTTGACTGCATGTGCAAGCTGGTGCTCAATGAAGTCAACGCGCTGGTTCAATACTTCGTCAAGGATGGTTCTTGCCATAGCCCGGAATCCGTGAGGAGTCATTTCCCCCTGGATGTAACCTAGCCGGCGAAGAGCGGCCGTCAAAGCATTCTCACTCATACAACGTGAATTTGTGCGATAGCACGGGAAAACATATTTCTTGCCACCGGTCAAAGGCACCAGCTCTTTCAAAATTGCGATCGCCTGTTGAGAAAGAGGTACAAGGTGATCTGATTTCATTTTCATTTTTATTGCAGGGATGTTCCATTCAGCATTATCGAGATCAATCTCTGACCATTCAGCCGCCCGAAGTTCACCAGGGCGGACAAACAGCAACGGTGCGAGCTGTAATGCGCATTTGACGACAAATGACCCATCGAATCCATCTATAGCTCTCAGAAGTTGAGAAACTTTCCTGGGATCCGTCAATGCAGCATGATGACCTGGTACCCGCTTGGCTAATATATCTTTCATGTCGTCGATCGGATTTGATTCGATCATGTCATTATTTAGGGCATACCGCAAAATCTGTCGGCAATAGAGCTTAATTCTGTCTGCAGTCTCTATCGTTCCACGTGCGGCAACTTTTTCCATCAAACATTTAACATCATTTCTGGTTATGCTGGTAACTGCACGATCTCCAAAAACAGGGAAAACGTCGCGATCAAGTCGACCTGTAATCGTCTTGATATGGCTGTCGCTCCATTGCGGAGAATTTTTAAGTAGCCACTCCTTCGCAACTTTTTCAAACGTATTTAAAACAATTTCGGCATGCAATTGCACTTGTATTTTCTGGGCCTTAATAACAGCGCCAGGATCTACGCCATTCGCCAGTAGTTGTCGAGCATCATCACGAGCTTTTCGTGCCTCTGAAAGGGTTATTTCGGGGTAGGATTTAAGGAAGAGGGTCTTTTGCTTTCCATCAAAGCGGTAATTGCATCGCCACAGCTTCCCGCCGCTGGGTGTGATGAGCAGATGAAGGCCGCCGCCATCAGAAAGCTTGTACTCTTTTACTTTTGGTTTTGCAGTTTTAAGCTGAAGATCCGTAAGAGGCACAATTCGTTTAGGCATGGCTTCCTCCATTTTTTGGTGGTGTTTGCTTTTGTGGTTTTAGGAGACGCCACCAAAAACACCATCAAAGTATCTGGATTTCATCATACCAAGGCGGATCATGTCGGACAAGCAAAAACAAAAAAGCCTTGATCTCTCAAGGCTTTTTGTACTTAACCGGACTGTACCGGATTAGTTGTTGGCGTCCCCTACCGGATTTGAACCGGTGTCGCCGCCGTGAAAGGGCGGTGTCCTGGGCCGGGCTAGACGAAGGGGACGTATGAATTCAACCACACCGTTCCGATTAAGGAAACAGGCCCATTACTGTGTGGAGAACGCAACTTATACGGCAATATCTATAACAAGTCAACTATTTTTTTAACATATACTATTTTTTCACTGCCATCTGACCATCTTTATTTTGCCTCTTATGATTTTTTACACTATAGTCTCTGCTGGCAGAGACTAAATCGAAATATCTCGTACTGATACATGGGTTGGCGCACGGCAAAGGGGCCCGGTTTGAAAGTTAAGAAAATGATCCAAACAGTGGACCATAAGCTGGTCCAGACAGCTAAAATTGCGTTGGCAGCAGTTGAATTTACCGCTTTAGCCGCAACCGGGCTGGTGAATGCGGGGGGGCGGGGCGTGAAGAAGCTGTTTGCATTCACAAAAAAACGTCCTGCCGATCAGAAAGTCGTGCTGAAACCGGGAAAAAATATGTCTGACGCAAAAACGGTAGCAACAGAAAGAGTGGAGCTTGAGAATATGCTGGCGAGTATCGACAAAAGACTTCAGACTCTCGAAAAGAATTTCCCCTACTCGACTACCGGCACAAGCGTACTCGACAACGGCAAGGTTGCCATTGACCTGGAACGCTACATTTTACTGATGGAACTCGCCACAATCACCAAAACGTACTTCAAAACTCCGGCTAAATGAGCTGCGGAGATCTGCTGCACGACAACTGAAAGGAGTTCACGATGAGTGTAAAGAAAATTCTGATGCTTGTAGGAGATTATGTAGAAGATTATGAAGTAATGGTTCCATTCCAGGCGCTCTTGATGGTAGGTCATGCCGTGCATGCAGTCTGCCCCGACAAGAAGGCTGGCGAACAGGTCCGTACGGCAATCCACGATTTTGAAGGGGATCAGACATACAGCGAAAAGCGTGGCCATAATTTCACGCTGAACGCCACGTTTTCAGAGATCAAGGCCGAAGACTATGATGCGCTGGTGATTCCGGGAGGACGGGCACCGGAATATCTTCGCTTGAACGAGATGGTCATAAAGATCGTACAGCATTTTTCTGAAACACTCAAACCGATAGCAGCCATCTGTCACGGCGCCCAGCTGCTGGCCGCTGCCGGAGTCATTGCCGGTAAAAGCTGTTCCGCCTATCCAGCCGTCGGCCCCGACGTCACGCTTGCTGGCGGCACATACGTATCGATAGCGATGGATGCAGCTCACGTGGATGGAACCCTGGTAACTGCTCCGGCGTGGCCGGCACACCCTCAATGGCTGGCTGAATTTTTACAGGTACTGGGTACGAAGATTGAACCATAGGTACAGTAACGACTGTTGGAAGCGCTTCGCAACCATCGGTCGGAATAACAATGAGAACAATGAAATTCCGGGATAGCACCTCGAATTAAAAATATGCTATGGTGCCACGTCGTCACGTCACCATAGTCATGCATCATTTCCACGAAAAGGGCTCCATTTTGAAAAAGGTTTTACTGCTTGGCGTACCGAACGTTGGCAAGAGCACAATATTCAGCCGCTTAATTATCAATAAAGTCAGCTTGCGAACATACCCCGGTACCGCCGTTGAGGTACGCAGGGGTGATTTGAGGGTCAACGGAGAAGATGTTGAAATCATAGACATCCCCGGCGTCTGCAACCTGTACTTCAACGAAGATAACGAACGTGTTGCCCGCAATATCCTGATCGATGAAGCACCGGACCTGGTAGTTCAGGTCTGCGATGCAAAAAACCTGAAGCGCTCCCTCGTTCTGACCGCCCTGCTGGCTGAATTCAACATCCCGATGATCCTGGCCCTCAACATGGTGGATGAGGCCGCCCAAAAGGGAATCAAGGTCAAACGCCATAAGCTCGAGCAGATGCTCGGCACACCCGTAATCGAAACAATCGCAGCGGAGGGTGTCGGTATTCCGTCCCTGATCTCTGCACTGCATACGGCGGTTACGCCAACCTTCGCATCCCGTTTACCCGCTCATCTGGCCGCTACCGTCACACACCTGGCAGAGCTCTCTGCTGACACACCACGTACAGTATGGGAAAAACGTGCTTTGGCTCTTTTTGCCATCGCTGGTGATCACGCCACATCAACGTGGGCCCTGCAGAAAAGCGGGCTGGAGAACAACCCGGTCGCCTGTCAGGCACTGTTAGACGCTCAACAATCGTTCCACCGTCATCTCGGACTGCTGGTCTCCCGCTCGGAGAGTCTCTGGGCCGAAGCCCTGTACGCTGAATCGGTCTACGCAACCCACGTTACGTCAACACCACTGCTCAACAGAATAGGAGACCTGACGCTGACGCCGGTGACAGGCACCCTGACACTGCTTGCACTCATATTCGCCCTGTATCTGATCGTTGGTAAGTTTGCTGCCGGCATCGTTGTCGATCTGCTGTCAGATGATTTTTTTGGCGGCATTGTCGCGCCGTGGTTGAAAATAGTGGTGGCAGGAATTCCGTATGGTTTTGTACGGGATATGATCATTGGCGAGTATGGTTTTTACACCATGGCGGTAGTGCCGGTCTTTGGCCTGCTGCTCCCGATTCTGACGGTTTTCTTCTTTACCTTCGGCTGCATTGAAGATTCGGGCTATATTCCCCGCCTCTCGATTCTGCTGGATCGCCTTTTCAGAAAAGTCGGTCTCAACGGCAAAGCTGTTCTACCGATGGTACTCGGCTTTTCCTGCGTTACCATGGCAACAATATCCACCCGGGTCCTGGACAACAAGCGTGAGCGCTTCATCGCCATTTTTCTGCTCTCGCTCGGCATCCCCTGCTCTGCCAAACTGAGTGTCATCCTGGCTATCATGGCCCAGATCTCCTTTACCGCTTTTCTGTTTGTCTTCGGCATTGTTTTTTCGCTCACCATCGCTACCGGAATAATCCTCAACAAAATGATGCCGTGCGAAGCTTCCAACTTTATCATGGAAGTTCCCCCTATTCGCATCCCGAGCATTAAAAACGTTCTCGTAAAAACGTCGTATCGTTCAGTGCTGTTTCTCAAGGAGGCGGTGCCGCTTTTTGTGATCAGTGCATTTGGCCTGTTCATTGCCCAGCGAGTCGGTCTGCTTACTATTATCGAGACCCTGTTTGCACCGTTGATCAGTGGCTTTCTGGGCTTGCCGCCCCAGTTTGCCGAATCGCTGATTATGGGTTTTATCCGGGGTGAAGCCGGGGTCGCCATCCTGAAAAAGATGGCCGATGCCGGCACCATGAATCATGCTCAACTGGTCGTAGCCATGATTGTAACCATCCTCTTTATCCCCTGCGTGACAAACTTCATGCTAATCATCAAAGAGCAGGGTTCGCAGCGGGCTATGGCAATCATCACTGCAGTCACCACTACTGCCATCATTACCGGCGGAGCTGTTAATTATTTTATCCGCTGGGCGCATCTCACTTTCTAAGGAGCAGGCCGTGAAAATTGTACATGTTACCGATGAAGTTCTGGAAACAATCTGGAGGTTTGAGGAGCGCGGACACTGCACGCTCCAAAATGTGAAGGATGAGCATGAAAAGAGCACGGATTATATCGTTGATGACGAGATCCTCTCGGAATTGGAGAAAAACGCCCTGGTAACAATTCGGGGGACTGAAATTGCGCTTACAGCAGAGGGGAAGGCGCATGCCATGCCGGTTATCCGCAGACATAGAATAGCTGAGCGTTTACTGGTTGATGTACTGGGAATGCCTTTTGATGAAATCGAAGAGTCTGCCTGTGAATATGAGCATACCCTGGCTCCGGGACTGACCGAAGCGATCTGTACTCTGCTTGGGCATCCGCGTGAATGTCCTCACGGATCTCCGATCCCGGAAGGCGACTGTTGCAAGCGCTCCGAAAGCTCCGTCAAGTCGTTTGTCAATCCGCTCAATACGATGGAGGTGGGTGATCAGGTACGCATCTCTTTTATCCGTAAAGAGGATCCGGTCCTGATGGGCAAGCTGGTATCTTTTGGGGTGTCACCCGGAAAAGTGATCAAGATCCGCCAGAAATTTCCCGCCTATGTCATTCAGATCGAAAATACACAGATCGCGCTGGAGCAGGATATCGCCGCGAATATTTATGGTGTTAAAATATAGGGTTAGAGGACAATTTTAAGCAACTTGGCGCGATGGAAAGGTATGATCCGTTCTGGAGCGATTGCTTGAATCAGCTCGGTCATCCACTCCCGGGATGTATGTATGTTACTGATTTTTATCCCCTGTACTTCGTCGGTCAGAACTTCATAGTGGCCGATATGGATATCGATCGGTGACGCTTCACCTTTCAGCAGCACCGTAAGATCAATGGTTTTATCTTCCGAATTGATATCAAGTTTCAGCATGTGGGCGTACCTCTTCATCCTGAAGTTAAAAGCTATTTTGATCAATTTTTCTGTAATCATGGCGGGTGACTGTACGTAAAATCTGATCTGCAGTGACTAAAAACCCCCGCAACGTTCGTGGCGGGGGTTGCTCGTGATCTGATGCTTTTTCTACGCAGTTTTCAGCCGGGTAATTATTTCCAGCGTTGACTTGATGTGGGCCAGCTCTTCCCCAAAATGCTCTTCATGCTCAAGCAGTCGTGACTGTATATCGCAGATTTTTTTGGCTGCCAGGCCAAGTGCAGCGGCGGTTTTGGCTTTTTTACTCTTTTTGGCCAGCGTGTAACTTACGATTCCTAATGCGGCAACCGGAGCAGCGAGAACTCCAAGACCGACCAGTACGCCTCCGCCTACCAAACCACCGGCCGCAACCAACCCGGTAGAAACACCGGCAGCCGACAAACCTGAAACCGTACCCAGTGATGACAGAGCAGCAATTGAACCGGCTGCACCGGTACCGGCACCGATAACTGTTGCGACACCCTCAGTGAGGCCGGTCTGGTTTTTCTCAAGCTCAAGAATAACTTCCCGAACGTCCTGTGTTGCCTGGGCTTTCATGTCTTCAATAATGTCTAGCGTCATGTCGTGTCTCCCTCGATAATTTGTCGTTAATCAAACATCTCGTTTGCTTTCTTCCAATAATAATACCCGCCGGCAACTCCGATGCCCACCAGCGCAATCGGTCCCCAGAGTCCCAGACCCAGGCCGATGCCGAGACAAAGGCCTTTACCCGCAGCGGCCGTCTTACAGCAGGCGGCCTTGTACCCAAGACTCTGACTGGCTCTATGTCCTGCTACAGTTACAACAGATGGGCATTGAACAGGTGCCATAATCGAACTCCTTTAAAAATGTATTCATTTCCGCTGCAATGGCAGACATTATAAACAACTAAATTAAGATCCGTTTTATACGTAGTAATAGAAAACGTGTCAATCCAGATTTTTCTTGATCAGATAAAATAGCAATGCGGCCAGAAGCGCCCATGCAACAGCCAGCATTCCAACCAGTGGTCCGGTACCGCCCCCGCCGATTCCGCTTGTTTTCTTCAGCTCCGCCTGAATATGGTCTGACTCCTGCACGATCAGCTTGACATCCAGGCTGTGGTACATGGCATGAAAACGATTACGGAGTGCAAACAGGCGCTTTTCAAGCTTATCCGTATCAACCCCCTGCACCTTGAGTACGGCTATCTTTTTATCAATCGCCTTGAGCATGCCTTCTGTCTTCAGCATGGCATTTTTAATCTTGCGGGCTTTTGTATAGGAGTGACATTTCGAACAGTTTTTGCGGTTAATCAATTCAATTGAAGCACTGACCACACCGTGACTACCGTGGCAGGTGATACAGGTAGGACCGCCAACTGTCAGCGCTCTGCCATGCGCGCTCTCATTATAATGTTTCAGGACACCCATATGGCAGCCGCCACACAGGGCCGGGACAGCAGGTGCGGCTGGCTTGCCGCGAAAGCCGCGCGCCGGACTCATGGCATTGGCGCTGTCGGCAGGGTCACCGCCGTGGCAGGCGTTACAGGTGATGCCATGCTCCGCGTGAATGCTGCTGTTCCAGAGTTTGACCGGAGTACTCAGACGCCCCGAGAGAACCGTATGGCAGGATATGCAGTTGACTACCGCCACCCCGGCAGCGTCGGCCTGGACCTGCGACAACATCATGACTGCAAGCAGCAGGCTGATAGTCCAGCCTCTCATGAATAGTATCCCCAGACCGTCATACCGATCCAGAGCAGGATGCATCCCAGCGCGGTGATAGTGAAGAACGGCCGTTTCAACGGGTGTTTCTCCGCTCCGCGATCAATAAAGGGGAGCAGGGCCACAAAGGCGATCGCCAGCACTTGAACGATCAGGCCGATGATTTCACTGGGAAATAACTTCAATGTCTGATAGTTGGCTAAAAAATACCATTCCGGCTTGATGTGAGCCGGCGTTACGTAAGGATTGGCCGGCAGGTTGGCGGTAGCCGGCAGGAACAGATTGGGGGCAAAGAATACCAGCGCCAGAAAACAGGCCAGATAGAGCGAGATGGAAATCAGATCCTGCAGGAAGAAGTTAGGAAAGAAGGGGATACCGCCCGGATGGTCTTCGTATTTAAATTTTTCTTCCTTCCAGGGGTTGCTGGTATCTTCGAGTCCGAACGGTGGTGTCGAGACGCCGGTACGCTGGATCAGGAACAGGTGGACACCGATCAGAATGGTGATGCCGGCGGGCAGCAGGCCGACGTGCAGGGTATAAAATCGCCCGAGTGTTTTGAAACCGACCATTTTGCCACCGCGCAGCAGCTCGACAAGATACGGGCCAACGACGGGGATGGTTCCAATGCCATCGGTGGCGACGGTGGTCGCCCAGAATGAAAGTTGATTCCAGGGGAGCAGATAGCCGGTCAGCGAGATGCCCATCGCCATAAGCAACAGGATAAAGCCGGTCAGCCAGTGCATCTCACGCGGGCTCTTGTAGCTGCCCATGAACAGGATTGAAAGCATATGCAGGACAAGCACTACGATCATAAGGCTCGAACCGACGGCGTGAAACAGACGTACCAGTCTGCCAAGCGGAATGTCATTCATGATGAAAGCAACGCTGCTGAAAGCCTTATCGACATCAGGAACGTAATAGAGCATCAACAGCAGACCGGTCGTAACCTGCAGGGCGAAGATAACCAGAAGGACACTGCCGAGCGAATACCACGCGTTAACGTTGGGCGGCAACAGGTAGCCGCTGCGCTTTTCGTTGATAATCTCGTGCATGCCGAGACGGTCATCGATCCAGTTATAGAGCTTTTTGTGAAGCATCATGCGTAGGCCTTTGGTAGTGGTGCGGTCCTGCACTAAAATAGGTTTTTAGCCGACCGTTACAATATTGTTTGCGACGCTGAAAGGCAGCTTGGCCAGCGGGCGAGGCGGCGGACCGGAGATGACGGCTCCGTCAGCAGTGAAATATCCGGCGTGACAGGGACAGAGAAAATCCTGTTTGTTCTGTTCCCACTGTACGATACAGCCCAGATGCGGGCAGACGGCAGAAAGGGCAACTACGCTGCCATCCTGTTTTTTGAGCAGAACTGCAGCTGAGCCGTTAAACTCAAAGAACTTGGCCTCACCCGGCACAAGGTCATTGAGCGGTATCTGGAAAGTTGCGGCACTTGACTGGGTGGAATGTGGCACCAGATAGTAGCGGAACAGCGGATAGACTACGGCGGCAAAGCCGCTCAGGGCCAGCGCCCCCACACCACCGAGACAGAGGCTGATGAACTTTCTTCTCCCGAAGCCGGCATGCTCAGCAGTAGTTCCGTCCAGGCCTTGCTCAACCTGGTAGTCCTCAATCGGCTCTTTCGTTCGCATCAGCTCCGCTTCCTGGGTTTATTCTTGCCGCTTGCAGCGGTGGCGGCTGCTTTGGCCGCTGCAGCATCCGGCTTCACAGAAGCTTTGCCGGCACTGGTTTTATTAAGTGCTGGCGATGCTTCAGCGTGTTTTTTAGCTGCAGGCTCTTTTTTTTCGGCAACTGCTTCAGAAGTATTGACAACCGTCTCGACTACCGGAGCAGCGGGAGGCGTAAAGCCTTGTGCGGCAGCCGCTTCCAGATACGGATTCTGCTGATGTGCTCTGGTACGAAATACCGGCCCTGATTCTGAGGAGTCCACGCTTGCAGCAGGGCGGTAGACAGGAGCCTCTGCTACTTTTTCGGCAACTTTAACTTTAATCGGAGCACCGTCAGCAGGGAGAGCGGCTGCTGACGGAACTGCGGCGATTGTGGAGAATACGTTCTGGTGAACTCTGGTACGAAAGGCCGGCCCTGAGGCGTCGGCAGAGCCTGAGGTTGACGCGTAACCCGGTGCTGCGAAATCGTGAGTCGGTTCGTGTTGTGCTCGAAATGGCGCTGCAGTGGTTCTTGTCCGGACTTTTGAGAACTCGTCCGGAGCTGCGCTAAAATATCCTCTGGCAACCGGCTCCGGTTCTGGCCGGTCAAAAGAAGGTAATTTTTTTTTTTCGAGCTCCGCCGGCGGAACCTCTAAGGTAAGAGTAACATCAACAACTGGTGTGACTGTTTCTACAACGGGAGGTGCTTCAGGCGGTGAGGCCTCCTGCAGCGGTGTAGTGACTGACGGTTCTGATTCGGTCAACTCTTCTGCTAGTTCTATAACGTCAGCATCAAGCAACTCTTCTTCGGCTGCTACTGCCTCTGGGAGCGGTTCTTCAACAGCCGCCACCTCTTCGACAACAGCCACCACCTCTTCGACAGCGGCGACCACCTCTTCAGCCTGCACGACAGGCTCTGCTGTAATCTCTTCAATAACGGCAGGTACTTCCGGTTCAGCTTCTGCAACCGCTTCTGGCTCTGCAACAACGACGCCCCAGGCAGCAGCCTGCTCTTCTACTGCAGCGCTCACTTCAGCAGCGACCGGTTCTTCGACAACGACCACAGTCACCGCTTCCGGTTCTGTGTCAGTAACAACGACACCCCACGATGCTGCCTGTTCCTCAACGGCAGCAACAACATCAGTTGCAACCTGCTCTTCAATGACATCAGCAACTTCAGAGGCAACCTGTTCTTCAACAACTGCAACAGCCTCGGCAACTATCGGCGGCAGATCAGCACTCACAGCTTCAACGACCGGTTCCGGCTGCAGCGTACGGGTGACGTTTTCGATATCCCCCCTGGTAGGAGGCTGAAGGTTCGGGGTCGGAATGGTACATGGCTTGGCCCTGGTATAATCTGTCGTTGAAGGATCAGACTGTTCAGCAATTGCAGCTACAGGTGTCGGCTCTGCCCCGGCTGCTGCAAGGACATCAACCGCATCACAGAGCGGCGCAGCCGCTGCGGTAGTTTCGTAACATTCCTCTTCAGTCGGTGCAACAGCAGCAGCTTTTTTAGCAGTCGGCACAGTTTTGTTACCAGCCGCCAATTCAACAATACGTTCTTTCAGTGTTTCGTTCACTGTTTTAAGCGCGTTAATTTTAGATATAATTCCGGCGACGGTTTCTGAAGCGAGCGCTTCTGCCGGATCCGGCATCTTAGCGGATTCTCTGGCAAATTCACCGTACAATGCCTGAATTTTTTTATCATTTTCAGCAATCGAACGCTCAAGGGTTGAGCGCTCACCCGGCAGATAACCGGCGATAGAGCTTGATATTGACTTAATAAAAAACGCCGCCACGCCGACTTTTTCGTGCTGCCCCTTCTTCGCTTCCGGTTTTGCTACCGGCTTTGGCTTAACCCTGGCTGCCTTGATTTCTTCGAGTTCAATGATACGCTGCTTCATAATCTCGATGCCACTGGTATGCTCTTTGATCGCTTCTAACAGAGCTTTCACAGAATTTGATTCCAGGGCAGCAGCAGGGTCGGGATATTTGGACGATTCCCTGCCGATCTCACCATAGAGTGACTGTATTTTCTTTTCATAGAGCTTGATTCTGGTGCGCAGCTTTGATTTTTCACCCGGCGACAGCGCCGACATGGTGCTGTTAAATATACCGGCACCGGCATCGTATACCGAAACAAGTGCGGATCCGCCCAAATTCATAGTTTTTGATATGGTGTTCAAAATGATTTTCTGCTGCATGACACCCTCCCCTGTTTCGGTTTATTGGTTACATAACACCGGTAATCAATTTCAAGGCCAGCATTAAAAGACAGACCGCGATAGCACGCTTGATAAAGCGTGGACGGGTTCTGCGTGACAGACGGGCTCCGAAATAGGCCCCCAGAATGGCGCCTACGCCGATAAATATGGCAAAATCAAGATCAATCTCGTGCATTCCGGTAAAGATAATCACGGCAAAGAAGCTGGTTATCGCAAGAATGAAATGCGATGTTGCCGTCGCAATATGGACCGGCATGCCGAGCACCGAGTACATCAGCGGTACATGAATGATGCCGCCACCGATACCGAACAGTCCCGAAAAGATACCGGTAAAAAAACTACCCGCCAGTCCGATGGCCATGTCGGGGGCATAGGCGTGCATCTCTCCTTCGGCATCCATCAGCAGTCGCTCCTTGGGCAGTTCGAGCGCTTTGGTCCGTACGATTGAAATATCTTTCTCCGAAAAAAGGTGGATCGACAGAAGTACCAGCGTGATGCTGAAGATGATCGAAAAGCTGGTAAACGTGAAATGCTGGGCAATTACGGCACCGACTAGGACGCCCGGCACCGCAGCGGTGGCAAACTTGAGACCGATTTCGTAATCGATCCGTTTATGTGTCACGTATGAAAAAGTGCCTGACAGCGCATTCATGAACACGGCCGTTATTGAAGTTCCAATGGCCAACTGCGGTGAAAAACCGAAAAAAATCATCAGCATGGGAACATGGATAAATCCGCCACCGGCACCGATTAAAGTTCCGATCAGGCCGACAGCGCAGCCGAAGATTACCAGCAGCAAGGCTTCCGGCAGATCGGTCACAACGGCATGTCCGTCAATGACAACCGGGCCCGCAAGAGCGTTTCCCGTGACGACCAGCAGTATCAGCAGCGTGAGGAGGTATTTATTCATGGAGCTGCCTGATCCTTTCGCTTGATGGTGTTATGCGCGTTGATACTGTGCTGGAAGTACCTGCTTGCTTCCACTTTTAACGACTCCGACGTAAAGCGGTCCGGATGAAACGCAAACTTGAAAAATTTGAAGGCCCGTTCAATGGCTGCCGGATCGTTACTGTCATTAAGTTTGATGAAATTCAGCCAGGTTTCGGCAACGCCGTGCTGCTTGGGACTCTGGTCAAAACTGGCCGCTAAATCGATATCTTTCAGCTCTGCAAGGTTATCGTCAATATCGACGATTTTAAGACAGAGCTCGTAATACGAGCGATCTCCGCGCTTGAGTTCATTTTCGACCAGTTCCAGCTCCTGACGCAGCACATCACAGGCGAAGAGCAGCTGCGGGTCATGAACATCTTTTAGAAAATGAAGCCGTGACTGGAGGTTTTTAACCAGTACCGTCAGTGCCGCTTTGGTATCATCTTCGGTGGCACGTATTTTTTTGCGAAGTTCGCTCAGCTCTGCTGTGGGTGAGTGTGCGTCCATTTCAGCAATTCTACTTTGCAAGGTGCTGATTTCAGAATCCCGAACCGCCGCTTTTTTGTTAAGCGCCACAGCGGTCAGTTCGTGGGCTTTTATAATTCCTTCCTGACGACTTGTTTCCTCACTCAGCTGATGTACCGCCTGCTCATTCCCTTCCAGACAGATATATTTGCAGATCAGGATGGTGCCGGTAAAAACAGAAAATATAATTCCATTATCCGGTGACCATACTGCGATAAAGCGAGGCAGAACCGCAGCATATTGATGATCTACGAACAACCAGAGAGCCGTAACAAAAGCCGATGCGTAGGCGAGAATATCAGGTACATCTGATGTAAGTAACCTGTAGAGCATATCTTCCAGTTATTTCGGGAGCGGCTTTACGTACTGGCCAAGTTTATCGACAGTTGCCCCAAACAGGTTTTTCAGCTGCTGCTTCATTTTCCTGATCTTGTTCTGCTGGCCGATGTCGTAAACATCCACCGTACCGGTTGAGTAGGCAACATAGGCGCTCGAGCCGTCCGGACTGATCGTAACATCGATTGCCGATGCGTTCAGGGCTATCGTTTTTACGGCTTTGCCGGTTGAGAGATTGATAACAGCCAGCTTCTGCGTATCCAGCAGAAACAGACCCCAGCTCCCCTCCTTTTCAATATCAAAGGCCGTGATGCCCTTTGTATCAAGCGGGAAAAAACGCTTCACCTTCTGTGCAGCCGTTATGACCGCAATCCCTTCGGCGGTGAGCCAGGCAAAGGTCGTTCCGTCCAGACCTTTTTTGAAGAGCAGCGGCGCAACAGAGTCGAGAGTACCAACAAGACTGCGTTTGCTCAGATCAAACAGTGACAGTGTGTCAGATTGTAAAAGGTACTGCCCGTTACCGTAATAATATCCGCGAGCTGCCGGGCTGTTCTTCTGAAGCACCGTGACGGTATTGCCGTCCTTCATATCAATAATTTTGAGATAGCTATCGGCGGTGGCCATCAGAAAGCGCCCTCCCGGATGCGGGTCCAGGCTTTGAATCGGTTCCGGTTCATCAAGCTGCAGTCGCGCTTCACCGGTCACGGCATCAAAAAACCAGATCGCCCCGCTTGCATCACTCTTGACGCCACCCGCTACCAGCAGCGAAGAACCAGGGATGAATCGAAGACTCTGCGCCTGAAAATCCGCACCAGCGTCAATTTCCTGCAGTGCTGCAGCTTCAGGCAGCTGCCAAACCGAGATCTGATTATCTCCAGCCGCTGCAGTCAGGTTGTGTGACGGGCTATAATCTGTAGCCGGCGTACTTTCAAAGCCGGTCAGCGTATTGGTCGGCTTTTTAGAAACGTAGGGTTTGTGAAACGATTTTTGGCCGGATACGCTTTTAGACGATTGTAAGCTGACGATATCAGACAGGTTAAAGTTTGCTGTTGCGTACAGGACAGCTATCAGGACACCTACAAACAGCAGGTACTTACGTATCTGGCTCATTTCACATCTTTTGGCACTTTAACGGCTTTATCGGCTATGAATGTTTCCGCATGCCTGAAACCGAGACCGAGACCAAAAAAGTACCCCGGTACCAGCTCCAGGCTTGTGTTGTAAAGATTTGCCGCTGAATTATACTTGGCACGCGCTACAGCAAGCCGGGTTTCAGTATTGGCCAGCTCGTTCATCAGATTTTGATAGGTTATCGATGATTTGAGATCGGGATAATTCTCCGCTACCGCTTGAAATTTAGAAATCGCTGACTTGAAACTGGCAATCGATTTGACGTCAACCGGCAGCGAGGTGCCGTCAGTCGACATATCTTTCAGCGAACCGAGCGCACTACGCACATCGGCAGCATGCACGAACACCTTGCCCTCATAAGCCATGTAGTCTACGACCGCCTTGACCAGATTTGGAATCAGATCATTACGTCGCTGGAGTTCGGCCTCGATCTGCGCCGCCTCCAGCCGAACCATATAAGATTCGGTGGTAAAGAGATTATAGTAGTAAATGCAGCCGGTAAAGATCAGCAGAGCGAAGGAGACCATCGCAATTCTGGCAGCTATATTCTGTTTTTCCCAGACCTTGATCTTGAATCGCTTGGCCAGAGTAGGCTTTTTAGCCCGCACCATAACCGGTTTGGCCGTAATCAGATTCAGTTCCTGCGCATACAGCTTTTCAATAATCTCTTTCAATGGCGCTTACCCTTTTACTGTCAGGAAGATGGAATTACCGGAACGGATAACGTCCAGCATAAACCCCTTCTTGCTATTAACCTTTTTCGACTGTTTGATAAATGTTTCCAGATCTTCAACCTGTTTTCCGTTGATCGCCTTGATGATATCTCCGTTTCTGAGACCGTTGGCGGCCAGGATTCCGCCGCTGTTCTGAACGCAGACACCGGTTTTGGTGAACATCATATTTCTCGGACCAAGCGGTGATACACTGGCGCCCAACGGCCACTGATAGGCCCCCTGCTCTTGCATCTGACCAGCTTGACGAGGTTGCTGCACTGCTGCCTGATTCTTGATGCCGGTTTTAATTCTGGCTGCCTGACGGGATCCGTTACGCAGATAGATAAGCTCAAATTTGCGGCCGATATTTTGTGAAGACAGCAGCTTGTTGAGGCTGGCAATGTTCAGTATTTTACGCCCGGCAATCCGGACAAGGATATCGCCACGCTGGATGCCGGCGGTATCGGCCGGTCCACCCGGCAGGACTCCGGTTACCAGTACCCCTTCAGGATGCACCATCTTGGCCTGCTGGCTGATTGTTTCATTGACGTCAACCAGGCCGACTCCCATGAGCGGTTCAATGTACGAACCCTGCTGCCCGGCGGCTGTCAACTGACCACCGCTACCGGTTAACGGTCCGCCATTGAAGCGACCGAAGAGACCTTTGCTTTTTCCTGCACCGGCTCCGATGTGCAGGCCGTTCTGCTGCTGTAGCAGCGGATCAGCGTTGGCAGCCATGCCTCTTCCCTGCTGTTGCAAAAACGGATCAACATTAACCGGCATGCCCTGACCCTGCTGTTGCAGAAACGGATCAACGTTAACCTGCATGCCTCTACCCTGCTGAAGGAACGGATCGACGTTAACCGGTGTAGCCTGTCCCTGCTGCGGGAACAGATCCGCGTTGACCGGAGCGGCCTGCGCCTGCTGTTCAAACAACTGAGGATGGCAGTCCAGGCATTTACCGCGCAGCGGGTGCGGTGGTGTAATCATCTGTCCGCCAGGAAGACGGTAGGCGTTACCAACCTGACGACCCTGGTTTGTCCAGGCTACCAACTGGCCGGCGCCTGCACCGGGAGCCATGTTGTTGAAGTCAATGACTCCGCCCACCAGGTCGGCCGCACGGTTGATCGGAATGGCGAAGCCGATGCCGTTAAAGACACCGGTCGGAGCAAATATGGCGGTGTTAATACCAATAACTTCACCCTGCACGTTCAGCATCGGGCCACCGCTGCTGCCACGATTGATGGGTGAATCGGTCTGAATCAGATTTTCATAGACGGTATCACCGACTTGCAGCGTCCGGTTGCGGCTGCTGATCATGCCGGAGGTAACCGACTGTTCAAATCCGAATGGACTGCCTATCGTAAGGACCATATCACCTGTTCTGGAAGCGTCGGAGTTGCCCAGAGCAGCATACGGAAAGGATCCGCCACCCTGAATGCGCAGCAAGGCCATATCGGTGCGTAAATCAGCTTTTACCAATTTGAGAGGATACTCTTTAGCTCCTCCCGGACCGTAGACCGTTGCTTTTAAAGACTCAGCCCCGGCAATGACGTGGTAACTGCTGAGCACGTAACCGCGCTGATCAATAATGACGCCGGATCCGATCTTGGTGAAAGCCACGTCTGTGGGGAGCGGCTCAATGGCGCCCTGGTTAGCTGCCGTCGGCTGATTACGCATGGCCGCATCGATACTGATAACCGCAGGCCTGACCATGTCGATAATGCCATGATAGGAGGTCTGGACATCTCCAACCGCACCGGGAGCCTGTTGGACACCGGCAACCTGTGTAAGGGCTGGCGCACCCAGATTCTTGGCAGTTTGACCTTTGGTAAGGAAGTTATTTACATACCCTTCCTGCTGTGATCCTTCGTACAGTGCCCACACAATGGTGAGGATCGCCATGACCACCAGTGTCCAGATCCACGGTTTATAGTTCCGGGAGCACGTATGTTCAGGCTGCTGAAGAGTACTCTCGGTGCTGTCAGCAATTTTCTCTGATCCCATCAGTTGCTCCTATTCGTCTTTTTTTCGAGTAGCGGGTTCTTCTTCTGCAACAGCACCTTTTTTCAGTTTAAACGAGGTGCGCATGCCGGTGTTCCTGATGCCTGCCAAAAGGGCAATGGCACCGCTGACAATCAACAGCAACGGCAGAATTGCAATCAGGACATCAACCATATACCACCAATACCTGACCAGACCCCAGAACCCGAGACTCATCGCAATCAGACCAAATACAATACTTAGCATATCTTCTCCTGTTTACCGTTTATGGTATGTAACGTCATAAAATACATCAACTTTTCTTTTGCTCTATTTCCAGTGATTTCTTAAAATATTTAACCGCTTCATCACGATTACCTTTGGCTTCATAGACAAAACCGAGGCTTTGGTACGCTTTGATAAAATCCGGCTTTAAGTCAATCGTCTTCAGGTACGCTTTAATGGCGTTATCATGGTCGTGACGTGCATCTGCAATCAAGCCGAGTTTGTAATAGGCATCGGCATAGCCGGGGTTCAGGGTAATGGCGTTATTTAATGCTTCCCAGGCTTCATTATTGGCATCATCAGAAAAATAGACCGAGCCGAGCAGATAATAGGCTTCCGGAATCGTACTGTCCAGAATGGTAACTTTTTTAAGTGTCTCAATTGCATCAGCGTTCTGCCCCAGGCGGACGTAGATCTTGCCCAGCTTGAACAGTGTCGCGACGTTGTTGGGGTCAGCCAGCAGAATCTTTTTATAGGCTTTGATGGCCCCGTCATAGTTGCCTTTTGCTTCCAGAGAATCACCGAGTTCGTTATGAATCTCTTTGGCACTCTCGGCGTCAATCTGCAGCAGGCTGTTATAGGAGTCTATGGATTTATTGACCAACCTTTTGGCATGAATGGCTGCTGCCTTAAAGAAAAACTGAATCTCGCTCGTATCGACTTTTACTGCCATGTAACCTCCACGTTCATACCTGATTATTTTGTGACTATTCTACGACATGACCTAAAATCAGCAGCGCCAGCCAGACAAGAAACACCGTCTGCTGCGTATGGATCAGTCGCATCTGTTTTTTGGTATCGCTCGAAAATTTCTTTGACCGCATCAGAATACCGGCGAATGTCAGCCAGACAGTAACCAGCAGGCTCGCCATCAGGAAGATGTTGCGATCGTCAGAAAAGTGCGCATGAATTGTCATGGCGATAAAGGCAACTATGTTGACCGACATATGAAGATCGAGATATTTTTTAAAAAATATCGCAATATCCTTCGGCCAGGGTCGATATTGGTTGGCAATCAAGCGAGCCGGATAATATGCATTTGCAAATACAAACAGCAGCAGGCAGATTATGCCGAAAAAATTACTGATGCCTTCATTTTCACTCACTAAATCTGGCCCCCTGCCCGTTAGTCAATCGGGTACGTGGCAACTGATATGCCACTAATACCATGTACTTCTTTCATGACGGATTCACGTACCAGTTCCGCAATGGTATGAACTTCAAGCACGGATATCTGCCGTGAAACGGCAATTTCGATATCAATCCAGTTTTTCTGCCCCATTTGCCGCGTTTTTATCGAGCGGACACCGGCGACACCCTCGACGCTGAGACTGACAGCTACAACTTCTTCCAGCATGTCCGGGTCAACCGACATGTCGATCAGACCGTTGATCCCCTGCAGGAACATCTCGATACTCATATTGAAGATAAACAGTGATACGATAACCGCAGCGACCGTATCGGCATTGGGATAGCCCAGTTTGGCGCCGATCAGACCGAGCAGAACGGCAACCGAGGTAATACTGTCGGCCCTGCTTTCATTGGCATCAGCCAGCATGGCGGGACTTGAGAGCTGGGTGCCGGCGCATTGATTGGATATGTACATCAGATAGCTGAAGCAGAGCGAGATGATGGTTGCCAGCAGGGCGGCGTCACCCGGCATTTCATGGGCGCCCTGTTTGAAGGTCTTGATGGCATCGAAAAAAATGGAGCCGGCCCCGACAAACAGAAACGAACTGGCGCACAGGGTGCTGATATATTCGATTTTGCCGTATCCATAGGGATGCTTGTCGTCGTGCGGCCGGTCAGCCACCTTAAGAGCGATGACGATAAACAGTGATGACATGGCATCGGCGGCGGAATGGACACCATCAGCAACAAGACCCTTGCTGCCTGTCAGTGTTCCGACAGCAACCTTGAAAATCGCCGCCAGCGTATTTCCGAAGAAACTCCATTTAGGAGAGGTTTGGCCACATTGTATGCACTCAGGATACTTCATAGAACCTTATCTAGCGTTTATTTGCTGTTTCTTAAATATTTTTCCCCGGCGCCTTCCTGAAAGGGATGGGGATGAAAACCGAGCGGGCGGGCAGCCAGCTTGTACGGAAATATCGTTAACAGCGTGTTAAACTCGTTGACTTTCTTATTATAGGCCATACGGGCGTTAATAATTCGACCACCCGACTCCTGGATATCTTCCATTAAAACAATGTAGGGATCCTTACTTTTCAGCTTCGGATAGCGCTCTTTGACATTGTCGATTTCACTGAGCAGCTCAAACAGCTGGTTGCTCTTTTCAAGCCGTACGCTGTTGTTGCCCGGTGGTGAGTTCAGCGCATTCAGTTCTACAATGTGCGTCTGAATTTTACCCTCCAGGTTGCTGTACTGGTTGACCGCATCGCGCGTCCGGGAGAGCAGGTCGGTTCTTCGTTTCATCTCAAGCTCCAGCAGACCGGAGGCCATATAGAGCAGATGCTGTTCTTCAACAAAAACATTGTTGGCGTGCCGGGCAAAAAGATAAACAACCACTAAAATGGCAACCAGCAAAACGACATAACGGTTACGTTGTAGCATCCAGCTCACCCAGACTATCCGGGGATTCTTCCCAGGTACTGAAATATTTTCTGGCCTGATTACCGACCATCATGGTTGAAGCAATATTCAAGGAGGCCGAAATCGGTATACCCAAAAAGGGGATCAAACGGTAGGCTTTACCCGCGAAACGGGGAGCCAGTTTGGCCGACACGTCAAGAGCCGAATCAGGGATACCTCGTCGCAAATAGGCGGCTGACATCTCATCCACAACCCCGCGCAACGTTCTGACCGCTATCCCCTTGGCCGCCTCGGCGCTACCGGAAAAGCCGAGCAAGGCCAGAGCCACCGCCTTTAGCTCCTCCTCATCCATCTGTACATCGTAGGCAATTGAAATTGCATAACACAACTCAATCTGCGTTCTGACCAGATAGACCAGATCGGCCGTAACACCGGCCAGCAACGTGCCTAAAAAACCGACGCCCGGAATAGTTGCCGGAACGCTGACCAGGCCACCGAACGCTCCGGTTTTCATGGCAGCCCTGCTGATCAGCTTGCTGCTGACACCGTAGGAAACGTAGCGCCGTGCTTTACCGCCATGTGCCAGATCGTACTCCCGCTGCAGCTCTCGAACTTCAGCCTGAATCGTGGGCAATGATTTGCCGGTCAACATAAGCAGTTTTGACAGCCAGCCGTTTTCTTTCATGGCAGATACGGTTCTACAATGACATTGACGGTCGTGTTTTCGCCCAGCGCAGCCTGAATACTTTCGCGGACATGCTGCCCGATGATGTAACCTTCCTGGTGACTCAAGGCCGGATCAACCTTGATCGTCATATCGACCCAGACGCCATGCCCCAATTGTCGGGCAATAACTTTTGATACTTTGCGGACACCCGGCACCAGACGCGCCACGGATTCAATCCGGTCTACGGCTTCCGGATGTACCGCATAATCAAACAACCCTTTCAGCGAGTCTTTAAACATATCGATACTCATACCGAACAGACAAACCGCTTCAATCAGAGCTACCAGGGGGTCAAGAAACACCATACCGCCGAAATGAGCACCAAGAACAGCTACGGCTACCATAATCGATGACACGGCATCCGAATGGTTATGACGCGCATTGGCCAGCATGGAAGGGCTTTTTAACTTGTCGCCGACGCAGAGCAGATATTCAGAGAGCTTGTAGTTAGCCACAACCGAGATCAGTGCAGCCCAAAAAGCGATCAGCTTGGGAGCACTGCCGCCGGCACCGTTAAAACAGAGCCAGATCCCCTTAACGGAATGTACGAACAGAAACACGGTTGTGACGAGCAAGCCGATGCTTATCAAAAACAGGGCAACGAACTCTATTTTTCCATGGCCATAGGGATGCTGGTCATCGGCAGGTTTGCCGGATACCTTGATCCCGATAACGACGACGACGGAAGCAATAAAGTCTTTGAACGAGAAAAGTGCATCGCCCAAAATAGCCTTACTGCCGCTGACGTAGCCGATAAAAGCCTTGAAAAGTGCCAGCGCCAGGTTCGCATAGACAGCGTTCCAGCCGGCCTTTTTTTCACACGCGACACATTCCTGTATGTCGTTGCCGCAACCCTGCTTCAAAGTAGAACGTGACATTTAGAGCATGCACCTCTGTTTCCGTGCGGAGCAGGTGTCCCTTTTCTGATATTTGGCGCTGATTTGGCGAGTATGTCGCCCAGATCTTTGGCCATCTGGTTAAGATTTGCGCGGCCGGGTGCGATCGTATGGCAGCTGTCACAGGGGCCGTAATAGCCGTGCGGCGCCCTGTCAGTAGCAAGAATCATCGGCGCCCCCTCAACCTGGGCGACACCGAATGCATCCGGGCTGCTGACGGTGATATTTTTGTAACCGCCACGCCGATAGACCGTCACATGAGTCTGGGTTGCCTGTGCCACCAGATTGGTTGCATACTTGAATGAGCGCAGATCATTAACGTGCACGCCATTTACTTCCGTAATCACATCGCCTGCCAGAAGTCCTGAGTCGGCAGCGATCAGCGTAACCTCATCAACAAACACCCCGTTCACATCGGGCGGGATATTGTTGGCCTTTGCAACGGCAGGCACCAGCGGCCCGGCTTCCAATCCGATCCAGTGGGCTTCAATCCAGGTTTTACCCAAAGCTCCGCCAGCCACGGGAACCACACCTTGCGGAAAGTAGCCGTTGGGGTACTGAAACTGGACCGGCTGAGCGTTCGGATCTACCTGCTGACTAGGACGCACTTTTCTGGCACGCGGTGCAAAGGGGTTCTCTTCCTGGAGCGCCATCGGGTCCTGGCGATTCTGCTGATTAAAGAACTGATTACCGTTCAGAACGTTCATCTGTCCCGGCTCGTTACCCATATTAAACGGGTTTTCCTCTTTCATGATAATCCCGGCAACAGGGGCTGCAGCGTTGGGATTAGTGGCAGGAGGCACCGGACGGGCCATTTCCATCTCGGCTTCCGCCGCTTCCTTTTTGCGGGCCGGTCCATCGGCCAGATAAAAGAAATAGACGTAGACGAAGGAGGAAATCATCATCAACAGGAATATGGGGTTGGTGACAAATCTAAGCTGCTTCATGACTCTCGCTTACAACTCCGCACAGTGCATCAATCTTATTGCTGGCCATATCTTCAACTTTTTTGATCAGATCAGGATTTGTTCTGTTAACGAGTTCGTAGATAACTGCGCCGATAAAAATACCCGAGAAAACGCCGATTAAAATTTTGCTCATAAAATTCACTCCTTTTCTTCGCAGGTGGTGGTGCATTCGCACGCCGGTTTTTTCGTTTTGAAAGGATTTACCATCGTAGATCGTTCTGCTTCATGGTCAGCTATTTCTTTTTCAATACCGTTAAGTTTAGCGATCAGTTCCGCCAGAACCGCATCGCGGGAAATATCGGTATTGCCTTCATTTACAAGCGACGAGACCCGCTCGCCGATTTCGCGGGAGACCCGCTGTTTTTTACACTGCAACTGTTTGATGTCATACGTCAAAAAGACACCCCTTGAACACTGCATGGCAGAGTCGGCTGTCTTTTGCACTGCACCGATAAAGATGTCCCCAATATGTTTGAGGTTGTACCTGAGATCGAAACTCATCGCTTCATTCCTCCTTGTTCTAGTTGTGTACCCCCCCACCCCCCATGGATCTTCCCGCCTTTAGAAAGCCCATACAGAGAGTGGCACTAGTGTATTTAAATTACTGTTCGCTGATCTGCAGATTTTTCTTTGGTTTGCGTATCGCGTTAAATCCAAGCATGGCGACAGCCGACAGTACGGCCCCCAGCAGCATACTGCTCAGGATAACGGTACTCAGCCCGATCGGTCGTGGCTCCCCAAGAATAATCTTGACCGGCACCGGCTCACTGTTCTGATCCAGAAACAGAACCGAAAAAAACAACACAATAACTATGCTAAAAAACAACACTTTGATTCGCATGCGGGTATCACCCAGCCTTTAGTGCTGCAGATTCTTGTGGGTAACATTCTTCAAAGCGGTCAACTCTTCGTCAGGCAGATCCTTGCAATACAGCAGAGCACCGTTTGCACCGGCGTAGACCGGATCGGTGATGCGCTTGACACTGCCGTAACCCAGAGTCTCCTGCATATATTTTTCAAGCTCTTCACTTAGTCCGACGATCTGGCTGCCGCCGCCGGCCAGGATGATATTTTCCTTCAGCACAGCCTGGAATTCCGGGTCGTAGGTCGAAACGAGGTACTTGATCCCTTCCGCAATTTCAGGAACGATTGTCCGGCAGGCCTGGCGGATTTCGTCAGTTACATCAAGAGCCGTCGGTTTGCCCTGGATCGGCAGCGTCAGATAGAGTTTCTCGGCGTTGCTGGAAATGATGCCATGCTCATCCTTGAACTGTTTCAGCATGTTCAGTGTGTAATTGGCATCCGGATATTTGGCTTCGATCAGGTCAAAAAAGACGTTGTCGATATAATCGCCGGCTTTATAGGTTGTGATCTGGTCATCTCTGGTCGGGAAAACGCCCTGCAGACGGCAGAGGTCAACCGTCCCTGCTCCGATATCGATGACGAGTCCGTTACTGAGCAGATTGAGGCCGTATGCCACGGTAAACGGTTCGGAAGCCACCTGAGCGAAATCAACGATGCCTTCGGCAATATCCAACAGCGCCTGTTTATTGTTTTCACTTGCCAGAGCCGGTGCACCGATAACGGCACGAATCACGTAGTCTTCCGGGCGTCCCTGTGTCGCGATGTCGATCAGATGTTCGAGCAGTTTTTTGGCCACATCAACGGTCTGTTTATAGCCGCCCGGATTTTCCTGCGCCTGATCAGAGTGCTTGAGGACGCCCAGCTCAAGCGGCCTGAAGATGTTGCAGGAGAGACGGTGTTTAATGGCTTCGTCACCAAAAAGAACCTCTTTGCCGAGCAGTTTACGGGCAATCATGTCTTTCGGAAATCCGACATAACTGGGCACACAGGCCCGTACGCCGTTATCACAGGCAATCACGCTCACTGATGTACCAAAATCCACTCCGATGTTTAAAATCCTTGTATCTCCCACAGTCGCCTCCATGTATAGATGCTGTTTCTATTATATAAATTAAATCAATTACGGTTTGCGTTACCGCTTAGTCTTTCTTGATGCCCTTCAGGAATCCGAAGGCTCCACCGGTCAAGCCAAATGCTTTCAGTACCAGGATAGCCGGGACAGCAACCTCGGCAGCAGCAGCCAGAACGACCAGACTGATTCCGGAGACAACTCCGACACCGAGACCGGCAACGGTGCTGCCAAAAATCGAACAGGCTGTGTGAATGTTTTCTTCGGTTGAGCATGCGCAACTGTCTTTGAGTACCGTACTTCCCGTTAATTTAGTGCTGGCCGTTTCCATGGTGGTATCCTCCGTTATGTGGTGTGTTCAGCGTGTCCATGAGCAGTGAGCATGAGTATGTTTTCCAGGCGGGCCTTGTCGCCGTATTCAAGCAGCTTGGCCTTGTATTCAAGCAGTTTTCCGGTCTCTTTCAGACAAATTCCGGTCAAAATATCACTCAGACTGGAGATCTCATTGAGATAAATAAAGGTTCCATCAGTTTCGCTGGCCATCCAGCGGAAACTGGATTCCGTTTCGTGCATGTCGTTGCAGAGGATCGGGTAAATTTTGATGCCTTTGGTTTTGATGGCTTCGACTTCCGTGCGATAATCTTTCATACGCGGACAGGCCCTGAAACTGTCGATGACGCCATGCGCCGGCTTGTCGCCCACCAGAACGACCGCTTTGGGGGTCTTTGCCGAGCTCCAGTTCAGATTAACAGCATCGTAAAGAGCACATTCAACCGCTTCGGCTCCGTCTCCCCCGACACCGATATGCAGATCAGGGGACCTTAAAAATTCGACGACCTCTTTTTTATCAAACGTGAGCGGCAGAATTCTGGTCAGATAGAACTCGTTTTCACCCTCGTCGCCATGATCTTTATAGGCGATAACACCCGTCCGGATGCCTTGCGAAAACTCAAAGACATCTTCCATGACCTTGAGAATATTATCGCGGACCTCATGAATGTACGGCTCCATGCTGCCGGTGGTGTCTATGGCAAAAACAACATCCAGAGATGAATCAACGTACAGGCGACCGCTTTTCAGGTGCTGTTCCCGCTCACCCATCTCCTTGAATAATCTGGCTTTCTTGGCTTGAATTGATTCCATACTACGTCTGCTCCACCAACCACATACCTACCTATCTGAGACATGGCATTATTTGTATACGTAAAAGTTCGCGAATACTATCAGAACGTGCACGTGTTATCAAGCATTGTTTGATCCATTGGCTATTGGCTATTGGCTATTGGCTATTGGCTGGACATTTGCGCCCTGTTTATTTACTTTGAGCGAATCTATCAAGCTGCTTCTTTGACTCTCATGAAGAGCCAGATCCTGTTCTACCGCTTCAAGCTGCGCAATAAGCTCCGACAAGGCAGCATCATGGGCTAAATTGATCTTTCCCTCTTGCATCAGCACAGCAACCCGCGCGCCGATTTCACACGAAAGTTTCTGCTTTTTGGACTTCAACAATGTGATGTCATAGGTCAGGAAAACACCTTTTGAGCACGCCTTGGCCGAATCAGCCGTTTTTTGCACTGCAATGGCAAAAAGAGTGCCGATGTTCTGTAGATTGTAACGAAGATCAAACCCCATGTTTACTACTCCTTTCTGTATGTGTGCATAAAAAACAGGAAAAAATTTTACTACCATAGAGATGAATGTGCCTGCTGTCTATTGTAGGAAATACCAATTTACGCACGTTTTTACGCTTTTTGCAGGGAATCGCCTCCGTTGTCGTTATGGGTTGCGAGCATCGCCACTGTCGCGGTCCCGCATCTGCTCCGCTATGACGGCCCAGCGCGCCAGAAGCGCAGCGTTGGCTGCGCCGAGCTTATTCATCAGATTTGTTCGGTGCGCATGAACCGTTCTGATGGTAATCCCGAGCTGCTCAGCTATTTCTTTGGATGTAGCTCCACGCCCGACAAGATTGAGGACCTCGCGCTCCCGCACGGTTGTCTGGTGGCTGAGAAAAGCAAATTCCTCCAACAGTGCCGGTTTACTGCTCTGGTTGCGAAACGACTCCCGTCGGCTCAACCGCCCCGTAACAGCGGCCAAGAGCTCTTCAGCTGAAAATGGCTTGGACAGATAATCGTCAGCACCCGCCGACATCCCCCGACGTACGTCGTTGCGGTCCCCCATGGCAGTCACAAAAATAAAGGGAATGTCTGCACAGGACGTATCAGCTCTCAGTCTCGCTAACACAGAGTGACCATCCATGGTCGGCATCATGATGTCACACAGAATCAAATCCGGGCGATACTCAGCCAGCATCGCCAGTCCGGCCTGACCATCAGTGGCGCTAGTGACGCAAAAACCTTCCATCTGCAGAATGGTTTCCATCATGGTTTTGCAGGCAACGTCATCTTCAATTATCAGTATGGTATACATGCAGTCGCTCCTCTCCTCCTTACGCTCAATTTATTGCGGGTAAGAGACCGGTATTGTCACACTCACCGTTGTCCCCTCACCGATTCTGCTCGACATAGAGATGCTTCCCCCCAACTGTTCCACTGCATCGCTGACGATTGAAAGGCCAAGACCAAGGCCGCGCCGCCCTTCGACGTTCTCGCAGCGATAGAAGGGATTAAAAATCTGCTGCTGGTCCTTTTCGGGAATACCGATTCCGGTGTCGGCAACCACCAGATACAGTCTGTTCTGCTCCCGGCTGACATTCAGTGACACAGAACCGTTAGAGGGGGTATAACGGAACGCATTCGTCAGAATATTTTCCAGAATCCGCCGAAATAAGGTTTCATCCAAAAGAAACGGATCGCCGCCAGCCTCTCCCGAAACTGCAAACTGCTGGCCGGTACCCCACACGGCTTCAATTTCTGCCGCATACGAGCGACAAAGCGCCTTGATATCCGTAATCAGTGCAAGCTCAACGACCCTGACCGTTCCAAGCTCATTAAAAGAGATCACCGAATGTACCAGCGTTGATATTTGTCGTGCGGCACTGCGGATAAACTCATTCTGTTCAGTCCGCTTATCAGGGGTCAGGCGATCCCAATAGCGGTCCAGGATATCAGTACTGCCGATCAGCAGACTGAGTGGCGTGCGAAACTCGTGCGCCACAATTTTCATCAACCTGCTCATGGTTGCATTGGATGCGGTTGTTGCTTCCAGCGCCTGACACATCTTTCGTGTGATAATCAGGACCACAGTCGCAATAATAAGATACAGCACCAGCTGTATGGCGGCCTCGATCTTCCAGCGCAGCAGAGCGGCATCCAGATTACGGCTGGCAGCGACCACCAGTCTTTTGTTGAAGCGCAGATCTTTCGGGGTGTTGTTGATATAGGCAAAGACACGGCTATCCCCGGTCGTAGCACTGCGACCGCTCTGAAGAGACGTTGGCCTGCCGCTCAGGATGTGCCGAAAGTACTGAGTACCCGGTTTCAGCATATTCTGACCGACAACGGAACCGGTGCCGTCTGGTATGGCGGTAAAAATCGTACCGTCAGAGTGTATGAGAGCAATCCGGTTGTCAGGGGCGTAGATGGTCGACTTGAGCAGCGTCTGAAAATATTCCGGGGAGAGTGACGCCACAATAACACCTTTGAATTGCCCCTGTTTTCCGATAACTGGTTTTGAAATACTGATAACAACTAATCCCAGAATCGACCTGAACGGTGAAGACATGAACGTAAGGCTCTTATCAGCGGAATCACGGGGAACAGTAAAATAGCTCCGTTTACTAAAGTCCTGCCCGACAATTTCTTTACGACTTGAATTCAGGCAACGGCCATTTTGATCAGTAACGAGAAGTGTGCGAATTCCGGGGAGTGAATTACTTTGAATTTCAAGGTACTGTGCGAGGCTTGCGGAACGGTTAGTGCCATCGCTGGTACCAAGTTCCTGAGCAATGTTTTCCAGCATGAGGTTAATAGAATACAAATTAGCCGTAAGGTTCTCATCAACAACCCGTGCCTGCGCCATAAGACGCTCTTCGAGCAGGCGCACCTCTCGCCGGTAATCCGTAACACAGCGCACCAGCAACAGAGCACCGATGAAAACAGTACCTACGATAACACACAGCCAGATAAAATTGTTGTGGGATTGATGGTTGGTGTGATTTTTTTCTGTGAGCTGCATGCAGAATCCTTACGGAGAAACCCGAAAGACACAATTTGTTTGCTGGTTGTCTATCACAAACGGCACTAAAGTCAAAGGTAAACATGGCACTGCACGGAGCGGCAGGACTTTCGGTGCAGCACGCTGATATTATTGATTTTTTATATTTTAACTTTTAATTTTACCAGATTGCGCTATAAAACGTGCCCAAAGGATAAACGCATGAGATATATCAATGAGGTCGATGGGCTGAAAGTTGTCATGAGCCTGCGGGATCTGAATGAGCTTGTTGACGAGCTCAGAGTGCTGACAATGCCGCCGGTTCTGGCCGGCCTGGAACGGCTGAACGCACCGGCCTGGTTCATCGCCAGACAGCTGGCGGTTCCGGAACAGACGCTGTCACACTGGCAGACCGGCTTGGTGTACCTGACCGCAGACCGACAGTCGAACCTCTGCAAACTGCTTGAGCAGGCTATCGGAATGTACGAAAAGATTTTGGCAGACGATCAGAACGACAACAACAAGCGCCCGTTTTACGAGATTGGTGTACTGCAGGAACATATCCGCTGTGCCAGAAAGCTGCTGAACATGCAGCGCGATCTGCTTGAAGCCGGCAAACCGAAGTTAGTGAAGCCGGATTTTGAAGAGTCGGAGTTATCTGAATGTGACCTGGAGGCTGATGAACATTCCGATATCAACTGACAGGATAAGGGGATTAAGGCCGGATCGGGCAGGAGGAGGAATTACTTCTGCCGTCCTCCCACACCACCGTGCGTACTGTTCCGTACACGGTGGTTCATGTGTGAGGATCCTGAATTCCACCAGCGGCGTCGCTGTTAAAGGACTTTAAACGGATGACTGCACGACTAATACCGCTCGTTAAGGTACCCCCCTTTTTTTAATGTGCAAGCCGCTTTGTCTCCGAATAGGGTATATAGCCGAAATGCTCAGGTCAATTTTCCACATAAATTGCACTATTCTGTCGCTGTCACTCCTGCTGAGTGGCTGTGCCGCAGTCTATGTTCCGGTCAGCTGGGATTATAGCAATGAAGTGCAGAAACTGTCCCGATCAGATGTGCTGTTGGTGATACTGTATGACCGCTACGACCCGGACCGACAAACCTTGCGTGGAACCGGCACTTCATTTCAGGAGGTGCTTATGCCGGTCGAAGTCAAGCACCATCTGGGCGCCTACCGTAAAGACACGAAACTGATCTACCGTAACCTCTACAACGAGTATACGATTGCTGGTTTGCGCGAACTGATCGCTCACGAATTCGCCCACCATATCTGGTTCTCTTCTATGACACCGGGCCAGCGTGAACAATGGGAAGATCACCTGGCGCGGAATCCGAGTCCCGTGCAGGTTATGGTGCGCCGTGCCTACGGTCGGCCAACTGACTACGCTGCTGAGGATTTCGCGTATTCGGTTCAATCCGCCCGCCCCGTCGATATCAAGGAACTCGCCGTTATTGGCTTGATTACGATCAAGGAGCGCGACACTCTGCTTGCAATGGAGATTCCGCGCCAGATCAGCCACCCATCACGGCTAAACTCGGCTGCCCATCCCGATTAATCTCCCAAATTCTGTGGATCTGCCTCCCGCTTCAACGGTCACAAAGCATCAACCGGGTCGACTCCTCATTAACATTGTTTTTCTTCGTGGTTTGTTGTTAAATACCGCATATTTTCAGCCCAGATTTATCAAGAGGGCCTATGCACGATGTACTAAATAGTGCTGCGATGGGCAAACTCTCTGCTGGCAGGCCGCTGTATGTGCCCTTCGAGTGCATTATAGTATCTGTCAGCGATCTGACCCCCAACGAGAAGCTGTTTCGGCTGCAGGTGCCGGAGGGTAAAGCTCTCGGTCACCTGCCCGGTCAGTTCGTACAGGTATCTCTGCTCGGGTGGGGGGAAGCGCCGATTTCAATTGCGTCATCACCGACACGGAGCGATTATTTTGAGCTGGGTGTGCGTCGTGCCGGCAGCCTGACCGGGGCGCTGCACCAGCGCGTAGCAGGAGATACGATCGGCATTCGCGGCCCCTATGGCCGATCGTTTGAACTCGACAGATTGCGTGGACGCGATCTGTTGCTGATATCCGGCGGTTGTGGCCTGGCACCGATGCGGTCGTTGATCCAGTATTGCGAAGACCGCCGCGCTGAGTTTGGCAGGGTCACCATCCTCTACGGCGCTAAAAGTATCGAAGATACGCTGTTTAAGCAGGATCTGAATGCCTGGGAAACCTCAGCTCACTTCGCCTGCAGTCGCACTGTCGATCGTGCGCAGGCGGGTGGCTGCTATGGTGGTAACGTCGGACAGATAACGTCCCTTATACCACCGCTTACGATTGATTGCGCACAGACCGTGGCTGTGATCGTCGGACCACCGGTCATGTATCGCTTTGTGATTGCCGAATTGAAGAAAAAGGGGCTGACATCAGTGCAGATCGTCGTCTCGCTGGAACGGCAAATGCGTTGCGGGGTCGGCAAGTGCGGTCACTGCAGCATCGAACATCTCTCCTGTTGCCAGGATGGTCCGGTCTTCTGGCTGCATGAGATAGAGCATCTGCGAGGTGCGTTGTGAAAAAGACCCTGACTGTCTGCCCCTATTGCGGCACCGGCTGTGCGCTCTATCTGGTCAGCGACGGAGGGCGTCTGATCGGGGTCGAGCCGAGCGTCACGCATCCGGTCAGCCGTGGCGGCCTGTGTGTCAAAGGGTGGAACGCCTTTGCGTTTGTTCAGCATCCTGATCGCCTTACCACTCCTCTGATCCGCCGCAATGGCGAGTTGATGCCTGCCTCCTGGAATGAGGCTCTGGGCCTTGTTGTTGAACGACTGCAGTCGATTCAGCAGCGTTATGGCCATGACTCCGTAATGTTCTGCTCATCGGCCAAGGCCACCAACGAGGAAAATTATCTGTTGATGAAGCTGGCGCGGGGGGTGTTCTTTACCAACAACATAGACCATTGTGCCCGCCTGTGCCACTCCTCGACCGTCTTCGGACTGGCTGAAACGCTCGGTTCCGGGGCGATGACCAATTCGATCGCCTGCTTCGACCAGGCCGACCTGATATTTGTCATCGGCTCCAACACTACCGAACAACACCCCCTGATCGGAACCCGCATCCTGAATGCCGTGCGAAGCGGAACGAAACTGATCGTCGCCGATAACCGCCGCATCCGCCTGGCCCGGCATGCCGATCTGCATCTGCGTCACAAGAATGGCAGCGATGTGGCTCTGTTGAATGCGATGATGCACGTTATTATTACCGAAGGTCGCATGAATCGTCCCTTCATCGAAAACCGCACCGAAAACTACGCCGCTTTTGCCGAAAACCTGCGTGAGTGGACACCGGAACGGGCGGCGGCGATTACCGGACTGGAGGCCGGGGAGATCGTTGTCGCTGCCAGGCTGTTTGCCGAGGCAAAAAATGCCATGATCGTCTTCTCGATGGGCATCACCCAACATAGTCACGGTGTCGACAATGTCCGTTGCTGTGCAGCGCTTGCGCTTTTGACCGGAAACCTGGGACGACCCGGCGCCGGGGTCAATCCGTTGCGGGGGCAGAACAACGTCCAGGGGGGCTGCGACATGGGTGCCTTGCCGGATGTTTTCAGCTGCTATCAGCCGGTGGCCGATCCCGGTATGCGCCAAAAATTCGCCCGGGCCTGGGGCGTCGCAGATCTGCCGGGCAGCCCCGGTTTAGCGCTGACGCATGCCATGGACGCCGCAGCCGCAGGAGAGCTGCAGGGTATGTTTATCATGGGCGAGAACCCGCTCCTCTCGGATCCCGATCAGGCGCATGCCCGGCAAGCCCTGCAGAATCTGGAGCTGCTGGTGGTGCAGGATATTTTTCTCACTGAAACGGCCGTCTTGGCCGATGTGGTGTTGCCAGCCGCCTGTTACGCCGAGAAAGAGGGCACTTTTACCAACACTGAGCGTCGCGTGCAGCGACTGCGCAAGGCGCTTGAGCCGCCCGGAGAAGCATTGGCGGACTGGGAAATTATCTGCGCTCTGGCCGAACGGGCCGGATACGGCGGCATGCGCTACTCCGGTCCGGCCCAGGTGATGGAAGAGATCGCTGCACTCACCTCCAGCTACGGCGGCATTTCATTTGAGCGGCTCGATCAGCATGGTCTGCAATGGCCCTGTCCTGACGCCAAACATCCCGGCACGCCGGTTTTGCATGTTGACCACTGCACGCGCGGCCCGGGGCGTTTCAGTCCGGCAGACTACCGCCCACCACACGAAACAGCCGATGACGATTACCCCTTTGTGCTGACCACCGGCCGAACCTATTTCCACTGGCATACCGGAACCATGACCAGGCGGAGCCATCTGCTGGACCGCGAAGAACGCAGTGCCTTCATTGAAATTAACCCGGAAGACGCCGGGCGGCTCGGCGTACGAGAAAATGACATCGTGTTGGTGGCCAGTCGGCGCGGTGAAATCAGGGTTGCCGTGAGGGTGACCGGTATGGTGATACCGGGAGTGGTGTTTATTCCGTTTCATTTTGCCGAAGGTGCCGCTAATGCGCTTACCAACAATGTCCTCGATCCGGAATCCTCCATCCCGGAATTCAAGGTCTGTGCGGTGCGGATCAGGAGAATCGTATGAAGTTTCTCTCTGCTGAGCGGATTGCGGATTTCTTTGCGGCACTGGCGACCAGTTTCGAGCTGCGGCTGCCGGTCATGCTGCCAGATGGCACCCGCAGCATCGGCACGCTTGAAGATGGACCGATCGCTCTTCAGGGGGGCGCTCTGGACAGCAAACCGACGGCAGTTTTTTTTCCGCAGCAGGAGGTCGTTTTCACTGCCCGTGACGGTGAGGTTCCGGATACCCCGCTTCCTGCCCGCCCATTGCTGGTGGTCGGATTGACGCGTTGCGACCTCGATTGCCTCCGGTTTATCGACCGTTTCTTCGCCGGTGGCTGGCGCGACGATCTCTATTTTCGTCAGCGAGAAAATGCCGTGATAGTTGCTGTTTCCGGGTATTGCGGGGCGGGTGGTTCTCTGCTGCCGCTGGCGGCAGGAAACTGCGACCTTGAACTTGTCTGGGACGGCAGCTGCTGGCTGGTTGTGCCCTACAGCGAAAGCGGCGGCAGTATTGCCGATAGCATAGCTGACAGCACCGGAAGCGGTGCTCTACAGCGAATCCGTACGGAATCACTGTTCCATATCGATGAAGGCGATGCCATCATCCGGCGGGCGTCAGAGCTGCTGCGTGCCAACCGGGTGCCGGACTCTTTCTGGGAGGAGATCGGAGATCGATGCATCGCCTGTACCGGCTGTAATCTGGTTTGTCCCACCTGCACCTGCTTTGGTGTTCAGGATTGGCGCTACCGTAACGTCGTGGAACGGAGCCGTATGTGGGATTCATGCCAGTTAGCCGGGTTCATGCGCGAAGCCAGCGGCCATAATCCGATGGGAAGCGAGGCGCTGCGCAGCAGACGGCGCATTCATCACAAACTGGCTGCCGATCCGGAACGCTGGGGTGAGATCAGCTGTTATCTCTGCGGTCGCTGCGATGCGGTCTGCCCGACCGGGATCGGTATTGTGGCGGTGTCACAGGAATTGGTGGCGAGATTTGAATAATCAACTTGAATAAACCTAGAAAAAGCATTTGAAACACAGAGCAACTGAGCAAAAACAAAGAAAATTTCAGAATAAAACGAGAAAAAGTCACTCACTTTTTTAGTTATGTCAGTTGTTGATGTAACTGCCTGATTTCTCTGTTTCTCAGTTGCTCTGTGGTTCATGAACTGCCGTTTTTAGGATGAACGGCTATCGCAGAAACGCCCTGCTTCGGTCTCTACCGGCAGGGCGTTTCTGGTTTTGAAGCTTTCAGCGGCAGCTGCCGCGATCGTTGATTAACGGGCAGCGGTCATAAACGCCTCAGACCATCTGGCGTGCGAGACTTTACCGCCGTTTGATCCGGCATCTGCCACAATGGATGAGCCGTCGTGAGAATCATGATCCCGTAAAACGGAATCCGGATTAACAACCGCAGCAACGATAACCGGGCCGTTCATGCTTGAAACCTGAACCGGGGTAACGCTGCCATCAACGGAAGTTCCGTTCCCCCACTGGCCGGTTCCGGCATCGCCCCAGGCCCAGACGGTGTCGTTCTTGGCGATAGCAACCGTATGTCCAACAGAAGCGGTTATGTCGGTGATGTTGCTGACACCCTGAACCTGTTCGGGAGAAAAGCTGTGCGAAAGCTGTTCTGTGCCAAGCTGGCTGTCATGGTTGCTGCCCCAGGCCCATACGGTGCCGTCATGTTTGAGAGCTACTACGTGCCAATCTCCGGCAGCTACGGCGTGGACACCATTTAATCCCGGAACCTGCAGCGGGATGGCGCTGCGTTCGTTGCTGCCATTTCCGAGCTGACCGCGACCGTTAAAACCCCATGCCCACAAGCTGCCATCTTTTTTCAAAGCGGCAGTCGTGAATGCACCAGCGGTAACTGAGATGACATTCTGCAGGCCGGAAACCTGCACAGGGGTTTTACAATTCAGAAAGCTGCCGTTGCCGATCTGGCCGGAGCCGTTTCCGCCCCAGGTCCAAACGGTACCATCATTTTTCAGCGCAACAATATGACTGCTGCCGGTAGCTATCGCTTTAACATCGCTGATGCCTGCTACTTGATACGGAGATGATGAAATTCGTGTCGTATTGTCTCCGAGCTGCCCCGAGCCATTGGCGCCCCATGTCCAGACGGTGCCATCTTTTTTCAGTGCGACCGAGTGATTGCCGCCCGCGCGTACGGCAACTACATCCGTAAGCCCGTTGATCTGTTTCGGTTCCAGTGCTTCTCCTCCAACCGTACCGTTGCCCAGTTGACCGTAGTCGTTACTCCCTAATGACCAGACGTGTCCGTCTTCCGTCATTGACAGAGTATGTGATGTGCCATGTGAATACCACGGGGTTGCCGCCAGTGCAGCAGCAGGTAATGCCAGGAAGAGTGCAACCAGACTGAATGAGAATAAATGATTATATTTTGTTTCCATGGTTAATGCTCCTTTCGTAGCTGTGATTATCGCCTGCTTTAGCAGGCCGGTTATCACGCGACATTTCGGCGACCCGGCTGTCTCCGTGAGACCCAATGGGCTTTCCGTCCCACCCTCGCGAATGGTTTAGTATTCTCGTCTGCCACGAGCGGTTTCTTTAAACTTATTCATTCAGTATACCTTTGTTAAATATACGTTAAATTTTTGTTGCAATTGTGTTAAGATCACCCCCCTTTGATTTACTAGAGTTTTGTTCTTATTCATTTTTTAAAGATCAAATTTATATAAAAACGTTATATCAGATGCGGTGTGATTAACTTATTACATACCTGTTTCCGATATTTTGTGATATATGTCACAAAATATCGAATAAAGGGTACGAAACGATGATTCGAAGAACATTTAATCAAGTGCTGACACACTCCATCCTGAAGCAGATTCCGCTTTTTTCAAAATTCAGCGATCAGGAGTTATCCGTGCTGCTGGAGCGCTCAAGCGTGTACAGCTATAACAAAGATGAAATTATAATTATGGCTGAGGAAAAGAACACGCAGATGTACGTGGTTCTGAAGGGGCAGGTCAAAGTCGTCAAAATAAGTGTTGACGGCCAGGAGCGGGTTATGGCGCTCCGTCACACGGGCAACTGTTTCGGTGACATGGGGATGCTTGACGGGCAGACTGATTCTGCGACGGTTATCGCCAGCGAACCGTGCAAAATACTCATGATTTCAAAAGCGGTATTTGATGATTTTTTTCTGACTGACAGAGGGGCGCTGCTGCGGGTTATTGAGACGCTTTGCGGACGATTGCGGGAAAGCTGGCTGTTTCACTCGATTATCGGCAACAACGACGCCGAATCAAAGATCCGGGCTACGCTGGCGCACTACAGCAAGACGCTTGGCATTCGTGACGCCAGCGGGGTTATCATCAATGCGAGTTTTTCACACCAGAGCATTGCCGATCGCGTCCACATCACCCGTGAGACCGTGACACGCGTACTCAAAAAAATGAGGGACCAGAATGAGATCGAGATGGTGGAACGCCGCTTCAAACTCCTGCCCCCGTTTTTTGATCGCTTCGAAAAATCGGAACTGTACAAGTCGCTGGGGATGCCGGCAAAAAAACCGTGATCTTCTGCCGACAGCTTATCCCTTCAGACTCTCCAGTTCATCCCAGCGCAAAAAGGCCGCTTCCAACTGCTGCTCCAATTCAACCAGGCGGGCATTAACCGCAACGACCTCTGCACCGGCGCTTTTGTAAAAATCAGGATCTGCCAGGCGGCTGTGCAGCTGTTCCTGCTCCTTTTCGCGTGCAGCGATCAGCTCCGGCAACGCCTCCAGTTCACGTTCATCCTTGAATGAGAGCTTGCGGGTTTTTTCTTTCTGAGGTTTCCCCTTTTCCGGTGCCGGTTTTTGAAGGGCAGGAGCAACGGCGGCAGACTCCAGCGCCGCCTGACTGAGCCAGTCGTCATAACCGCCCACAAACTCCCGTACTGAGCCGTCTCCCCCTAGCACCAGCGTACTTGAAACGACATTGTTGATAAACTCACGATCATGACTGACCAGCAGCAGTGTGCCGGGGTATTCCATCAGCAGATCTTCCAGCAGTTCCAGTGTCTCGGCATCCAGATCGTTGGTCGGCTCATCCATAACCAGTATGTTGGATGGTTTGGTGAAGAGTTTTGCCAGCAGCAGACGGTTACGCTCGCCACCTGAGAGGATGCTGACAGGAGAACGTGCCCGTTCCGGTGAGAAGAGAAAATCCTGCAGATAGCCGATGATATGGCGCGATTGCCCGTTGATGATCAGGGTGTCGTTCCCCTCGCCGACATTTTCCTGAACGCTCTTGTCAAGATCCAGTTGCTCGCGCAGCTGATCGAAATAGATTACCTCGCGGCGGGTACCGGGTTTGAGCTGACCCTGCTGCGGTTCCAGCTCACCCAGCAGCAGTCGCAGCAAGGTCGTCTTGCCGGAACCGTTCGGACCGATAATGCCGATCCGGTCGCCACGCATGATCATGGTGGAGAAGTTTTTCACGATCGTTTTGTCGGCATACCCAAAACTGACACCATTCACTTCAGCCACCAGCGCCCCGGAGCGATCAGCCACCTGCACCTGGATTTTGACAGTACCCTGCCGTTCGCGCCGCTGACGTGATTCCTCACGCAGTTTTTTCAGCGCCCGGACACGCCCTTCATTACGTGTCCGCCGGGCTTTGATCCCCTGTCGTACCCAGACCTCTTCCTGGGCCAGCTTCTTGTCAAACAGCGCCTGGCGGGTGATTTCAGCCTCCAGCAACGCCTCGCGCCGTTCCACAAATTCGTCATAGCCGCACGAAAACGCATAGATCCGCCCACGATCAAGTTCGGCTACGCGGTTGGCCAGCCGTCGGGCAAAGGCGCGGTCATGGGTCACGAACAGCACGGTCCGGACGTTTTTTGCCAGAAATTCTTCCAGCCAGAGGATGGTATCGATATCGAGATGATTGGTCGGTTCATCCAGAATCAGGATATCCGGGTTCGATATCAGGGCGCGGGCCAGCAGCACGCGGCGCTTGGTTCCGCCTGAAAGAGCCGTGAACTCCTCCTCGGCATCCAGTTCCAGGCGGCTCAGCACCCGCTCAACCTCTTGATGCAGGTTCCAGCCGTCATTCTCCTCCAGCTCTTTCTGCAGATTTTCCAGTTTTGCCAGCAGCTTGTCGCTGCAGTCATGCGTCAGCTGGTGACTCACATGATGGTACTCAGCCAGAACGGCGGCAGCCGACCCCATGCCGGAGGCAACGACGTCAAAGACGTTCCCGGTCAGATCCTGCGGCACATCCTGGGTAAGAGCAGCCACCTTGAGCCCCTGCTGGCGTTGAACATCTCCACTCTCCGGAGGTATATCACCGCTGATCAGTTTCAGCAGCGTCGATTTACCGCTGCCGTTGCGCCCCATCAGGCAGAGCCGGTCACCCGGCTCAATCTGCAGGTTGATGCCGTTAAACAGTGCTGGACCACCAAAGGCCAGGGTTATGTCGCGAAGTGATATAAGTGCCATATTTCTCATTCTCCAGCAGGATCAGACGTGTGATTCACGCAACGCGGTGGTCAGTCATCATTCGACAAAAACAGCTTAAAGCGGCATTACCGGGTCTTCTCACCGGTGGGCACTGCCCGGATACCGCCGCGCCGGAGCAGCACTATAGTCCGGAAATCGTTAAAATTCCAGGTTAAATTCATGTAAAAATGTGCGATTATTGCAAGTCGTCGACTGATGGTCATAAACGGGTTACAGGAAAGGAGTGCAATGAGAAGATCAGATAGGGAAATTACAGATGTTTATCTGCGGGAGAATCTTCTGCTGGGCGGGACAGTGTGCCGACTGGCAATGGTTGATGACGGTGAGCCGTATGTTGTTCCGCTCAATTATGGATATCGGGACGGCACGCTCTATTTTCATGGGGCGTCTGAGGGGCGGATGATTGATATTCTCAGACGTGGCGGTCGTGTCTGTTTTGAGATCACGCGTGAACACGGCGTTGTCAGGCACGAAAATCCATGCAGTTGGGACTGGCAGTATCAGACCGTTATCGGTTACGGCTTGCCGCGCTTCATTGAAGATGTCGCTGAAAAACGCATGGCGCTCGCCATTGTCATGAACCAGTATAGTACGGGAGAATACGCTTTTACCGATGCTTCGGTCGACAGGGTGATAGTCTTTTCTGTCAAAATTGATTCGATGACAGCCAAGGAATATCGATCCTGCTGATCCTCGGACGGGCGGCGCTTACTCTTCCCCGAAAACCAGGGCCGAGAAAATATAGATATCGCACTCCCCCTGCCAGACGTTTTCCGGCAGTCCGGCTTTGATGCAGGTTTGACGCAGAAATTGTTCGCGGTTCCAGCCATATTCCGTAGCGACCTGCGGTAGCAGCACGCCGCGATAATTCCCTCGAATGATATAGATGCCATGGATACCAACCTGGATCTGCTCAACTGATGCTGCCTTCACCAGCGGCGACAGGACAGAAATGTCGATCTTAAAATCATCCAGGTCAGCCGTTTTCATCGGATAAAAACGCGAATCGCGCGTTGCCGCCGAGACCGCCAGCTCCTGTACCAGCTGGCACAGCGGTTGATCTGACATGAAGTTACCGATACATCCCCGCAAGGCACCTTTCTGCTTGATGGTAACAAAGCAGCCGGCATGCTGGTGAAGGCCATGCAGGCTGCATTCGATAACCGGCACGTGGCCACTGGTAACATACGAGACAATCGTATCGCGGGCAATCTTCAGTAGTTCAGTCTGCTCCTGACGGGTTAAGAGCTCTGGCATGGATCACCTCCTCAGTAATTTTTGCGGCGGAATAGTCCGGTCTTGATGCTGGTAACCCTATCCAGAAAGAGAATGCCATCCAGATGATCCATCTCATGCTGAATGGCAACCGCCTCGAAACCGCTGGCGATGATTTCCCGCTTGGTACCATCCGGCTCGCAGAACTGCAGACTGATCTCGGTTGCACGCTCAACATCGCCGGTATAATCCGGAACGCTCATACACCCTTCGCGCATGGTTGCAACACCGCTGCGGGAGGTGATCTCCGGGTTGATCATGCAGAGCAGGCCATGGTTATTCTCCTTGCCGTGACGATTCTTGGAGACATCAACAACGCAGACCCGGAGTGTTACGCCGATCTGGGAGGCCGCCACGCCGACAGAACCGGGTCCTTCGTGCATGGTATCCACCAGATCATGAACCAGATCATGGATGCTTGTATCGATCTGCTTGACCTCGTGACACAACTTTTTCAAGACCGGGTGCGGATAACGTAAAATCGGTTGAACCGGCATGATTAGAACGCCACCGGTGTTACGACACGTACACCGATCTCCACTTTCAGCTCGCTTTTCAAATCTGCCAGCAGTTGTTCGACCCCTTCAGCGTTCTGCCCCTCCGGCAGGGCTACTTCCAGCATCATGACATAGACCGGCTCTTCAGGCGTACCGATCAGCTTTGTGTTCAGATCGGTAATATTAACGTTGCAGGCCGCCAGTTCACGGGTCACACGGTAGACAATACCCGGTTGGTCGGCGCCATAGACCGAGATCATACAGATTTCTCCGTCCGATTCCTGGCGGGCCACCTCATCCTGATGCAGAGTGCGCACCCCCAGCGTCATGCCCATCTTTGCGCAGACCGGCTTCAACTCGTCGATCAGCCGTGTTTTGCTGAACGGACTTTTGAGAGAAACGATCAGAATCATGGCAAATTCACCGGCCAGCATGGTGCAGCTGGAATCGGCGATGTTGCATCCCAAGTTGAAGAGCCCTTCGGTGACCCCGGCCACGATGCCGGGGCGGTCCTTGCCAACTACTGAAACGGCGTAATGTAGTATTTCCGGCTGCTGCGTCATAATTAGGTACCTCCGGTGATCATCTTGTCAGGTTATCGCACCAAAACGATCTCATCTGCAAATGTTTTCTGAAGATGAAATCGTCCCAGTCAGTTCAAATTCCGGCCATTGCCCTTCCGTTACCATTTTTGCCTGTTGCTCAAAATATCGGATTACTTCGACCAGAAAGGCAGGGCGCACATGCAGTATGCGAAAGGCATCAAGGTTTGTGGTGAAAAAAAGGAGAACTTGAACAACGCTTGCAACGATCACCTGGTTATACACTGGTGGGATATAACGATACATCCTAAAACGGAAAATTTGTAATTTCTGTAACCTTAACATGGCATTACGATAAAAAAGACATAAAAAAGACATAAAAAAGGGGCTAGCTTTTGGCTAGCCCCTTATATTTATGGTGGGCACAGTTGGGATCGAACCAACGACCTGCCGATTAAGAGTCGGCTGCTCTACCAGCTAAGCTATGTGCCCAAAAAGAAAAACAAGGGGACCTGGTAAATAACCATGCCCCTCGGAATTAATGGTGAGCCGCGCCAGGGTCGAACTGGCGACCACCTGATTAAAAGTCAGGTGCTCTACCGACTGAGCTAGCGGCTCATGAAGAATCGATTTAATACAACGATATTGAACCAGTGTCAATACTTTTTTGCTTTCTGCATTAAAACAAAAGATAAAGCCGGGGATACCGACCTGTCAACAGCTCCAAAACAGCTCACTGCGCCTGCTAACGTCTTTTGCTGTATTTTTGGATATACATCTGCTCATCAGCCTGCTTCAGGCAGGCGGTCAACGCTTCGCCGCATTCAGCCGTCGCAAAGCCCAGAGAGAGACCGCCCCCCTGCAATTGAGAGCGATGGAGCTCAAACATGCCGGAAATGCGATCAACCGCCTCCTTGACAGTGCCCTGATCTGCGCCCGGCAGCAAGACGGCAAATTCATCGCCACCGATTCGCGAGACAACATCTGAAGCCCGGAAGGCAGAAATAAGGGTATCGGCAACCGTCCGGATCAGCTGATCGCCCGCATCATGCCCGTAGGTATCATTGACTATTTTGAGGCCATCAATGTCTGCGACGATTATACTGACCGGGAATTCACGGCTTGCGGCAAGCCGCCTCATTTCTGCGTCAAAATAGACCCGGTTATAAAGAGCTGTCAGAGAATCATGCGTGCTTAAATAGTGCAGGTTTTCTTCGTACATTTTTCGATCGGTAACATCCAGGGCAACCTTCAGATACTTGGTGACGCAGCCGTGTGAATCCCTCATCGGACTTATTCTGACCGATTCCCAATAGATCTGACCATCTTTGCGCCGGTTTGTGAGCTCGCCTTCCCACTCTTTTCCGGCCTTAATGGTACCCCAGAGTTCCTGGTACAGTTCCGGTGAATTGAAGCCAGACCTGAGAATGCGCGGTGTCTGGCCGATAACATCCTGTTTATCAAAGCCGGTTACAGTGCAAAACATTTCGTTGACATATTCGATGGTTCCGTCCAAAGCAGTCATAACGAAAAGAATCGGGGCCTGCTCCATCGCCTGCGAAAGCAGACGAATCTGATCTTCCTGTTTCTGTAGGCAGCGCTTCATCTGGATGTAGTCGTTGCACAGCCTGAGTTCATACATCAGTTTCCTGATATCAACAGGTTTGTGAATAAAGTGGGTAATGCCGGTTGAAATACATTGCAACAGATGTTCGGTCTCATAGTAGGCGGTAAGGACAATAATCTGTGCATCAGGATCGATTATACGGATACGACGTGACATCTCAAGGCCATCTATGCCGGGCATCAGGATGTCCGTCACAACAACGTCAGGAACATGGGCGCTAAACAGCTCCAACCCGCTGCTGCCGTCCGGGGCTACGTACAGAGTGCGTACCACGTGCGCCAGCATTGCAGACAACTGTTCGCGCGTAGTCGGTTCGTCTTCGACATACAGTAGAGAAATATCAAACTGCTCAAACAAGCCGGACATAGCGAGCATCACCCCCGGAATACGGTGCGGGTATTGATTAATTGTTATGAATACTATATCAGTTACATCTGTTGAGCTACTAATAAAATACCGTTACAAGGAAAGAGCGCGTGCAAACAGTATCATTGCTGCAAACTCCCGACTATGAGTTGGTTGCCCTGAAACAGAATATAATCACATTACTGAAGCCTTTGGGGGGTATGGCCGCTATTGTGTCGCGAGGGGAGCGGGTTCTGATCAAACCAAATCTGCTGGCGGCGAAAAGCCCGGAACAGGCCGTAACGACCCATCCCGCGTTGGTTCAGGTGGTTGCCGAGCTTGTAACAGAAGCTGGCGGAATTGCACTGATTGGTGACAGCCCCGGTATTGGCGGTTTTCGGAGGGTTGCGCAAAAAAGCGGAATTGCCGCTGCTGCAGCGGCGAGCGGCACTGCTCTGGTAGAATTCACCGACAGCGTTGAATTCCCTTCTACAGGAATGTTCCACCGGATCCAGCTCGCTCGCGCTTATCTGGATGCCGACAAAATAATAAATCTGCCCAAATTAAAGACTCACGAGATGATGACTATGACCTGTGCCGTGAAAAATCTGTTTGGCGCGGTTGTTGGAACCCAGAAAGCCGCCTGGCATCTTAAAGCGGGGACATCACAGGAGCTGTTCGCCAGGCTGCTGCTGGAGATTTATCTCTTAAAAAAGCCGGCCCTTAATATTGTCGACGCGATAGTCGCTATGGAGGGAAATGGACCAGGTAGCGGGGACCCTGTACAACGGGGGATTTTGATAGCGGGGGTCAATCCGGTTGCCGTTGATGTTGTGGCGGCCAGACTGGCTGGCCTGGATGCGGATCTGCTGCCGCTTGAACGAGAAGCCGAACGCATGCAGCTGCCAGGTTCACGGCTGGAAGACATCACGATATATGGACCGGCGCTTGATACGCTTGTCGGGGCACGCTTCCGACTACCAGGCGGCCTGGATGTACAGTTCGGCCTCCCGGGATTTCTCAAAAAAGTGATGAAACAGAATCTGCTTGCATTTCCGGCTGCCGACACAAAAAAATGCGTGTTATGCGGCGTATGCCGTAACGCATGTCCGCCGGCCGCCATTACGATACAAAACAACGCGCTGTCTATTGACAAGGCGCGTTGTATTCGCTGCTGGTGCTGCCGAGAGCTCTGTCCGCATGACGCCATGGCCGTCAGACGCGGCCTATTGCTGAAGATTCTGACGACTCTATCCGGAAGGAAGAAGCCTTAACCGAGTTACCCTTCCTCTTCTTCGCCCCCCATAGGAATTTCGCGATAGGCACGTTCCTCTTCAACCCGCTTGGTTTGCGCCTGAAGTCTCTCGATGTCAGTTTTGCATTTTACACAGTGACGCGCAAACGGCATCGCTTTGAGCCTGCCAAGCGGTATTTCCTCGTCGCACTCTTCGCAAATGCCATAATCACCGTCATCAATACGCAGCAGAGCTTCGTCGATGCTGTGAATTTTTTCGCGTTCTCGATCCCCCAGCAGCAATCCCAATTCCCTGTCGCGTTCAGATGAGGCCTGGTCATAGATATCTCCGCCCGGTTCAATGGCGGCAACCGCCTCGGTCCCTTTTTTGACCGCTTTTCTAATTTCAGTCAGCGTATCCTCTTTGATTTTTTCGAGGATGAGCCTGATCTCAAGCCATTTTTTGTCCTTGGGAGAACCGGGAACTGCCTCCTTGAGCTCTGCCGGTGACGCAGCAGCAGCGACAGCCTGCACAGATTCAACGGAACCAGGCGTAGTGGATTGTATCGTTTCAATTTCGGCAGGTTGATCCGAATGTGCGACAGGCGTGAGCGCCGCTTTCCTGCTTTTTACCGTAGAGGTCGATTCGGTTTTCAGAGGTGCCTCCGAAGCTTTACGAGGTTTACCAGAATCTGAAGCAGTAGTTTCTGACAATGTTTTTGAGGATTTCGGGGCCGATGCCTGCTGCGATGTCGATTTTATTGCCATATTGTTTCATCTCCGCACATTGAGTAGAGTCGCTTTACCTGAAAAATGGCGGCAAACTATCACAAAAAAAGAACGCAATGTCAAGCACGCTCTCAAAACAGGGTAGATTTAAGAGGATTTACTGTTAAGCATTTCGGCAATTTTCCCCGCGACCTCACCTGTCAGCTTGGGGCAAGCCCCCTTATGCGTCGTTCGAATAGTTTTGCAACAGGTCACTCCGTACTTCTCCTTGAACCAGATATGCAGCTCCTTGGTCAGGTGGGTTGCGGCCTTTTTGTCCCGCAACACCAGGCCCAACGCAACCGTACCGCCGGAGACCGCACCGCAGATACAGCCGGTACCGGAGCCGCCTCCGAAGCCGGAAACTGTTTCGACAACTGCTTCCGGAACGTCAGGTGCAAAGTTTTTACGAATGGCCTCCACAACCGCTTCGGCGCAATGATGCGAACCGGAACGGTAGAGCGCCTCAGCCTCGTGTTGACAGCGTTCACTCAGCTCAGTTGGAACCTGCAATGACTGTGCTTTTCTGGACCAGAACATGAACATCTCCTGTGCTGTTTCATGCAACAAAAAACCATATAGAAACACCAGTCAAGAGTGTTTCTATATGGTCTAAAGTTAATAAAACGGTTACGGCCTATTTTACAACAACAAACTCTGCGCGACGATTCTTGGCCCAAGCGGATTCATCATTACCCTGAACGGCAGGTTTCTCTTTACCATAGCTGATGATAGAGAGCTGGTCGCCTTTTACACCTGTTGTTGTCAGATACTGTAGTGCTGATTTGGCACGGCGCTCACCCAAGGCAAGGTTGTATTCAGCCGAGCCGCGCTCATCGCAGTGCCCTTCAATCTGTACTTTAGCTCCAGCCAAAGCTTTGATAGCTTCGGAATTCTTGGAGAGTGCTGAGCGAGCATCCTGACGTAGATCCGCTTTGTCAAAATCAAAATAGACCGTCTCAAAACTGGTTTTTCCGGTTATTACCGGAGTGGACTGCTGCTGAGCCGGTTGTGCTGCGACGACAGCAGGCTGCGAAGTCGGATGCGACTGCTGAACAGGAGCTGCAGCCGGCTGTGCCACTGCCTGCTTTAACGGCTGGGACTGGGTAGGAACAACGGATTCTTCCCCCTTGACAACTTCCTTGTTAGCACAACCACCGGACAGTAGCGCAAACAGACTGACACCGGCCAATAATAAAATCATGTTTTTTTTCATACCATTCTCCTTCTTCAATAAAATGAGGCATTTTGCCCTGAAAATTTTAACGTTGCGGAGCCTACACCTAACAAGCTGTTATTGCAACTACTAATTATAAATAAATATTGCAGCGCTACAATACAGCCTCTATCAGCGCGGCGACCAGATCGGCTGGAAAAAAGAACCTTTACCCTGCGCAACTCTGATTTGAGCAGTACCGTCGCAGCGCATAACGTAGATTCCATCACCGGAACTTCGCTTTGAACTGAACGTGATAAAGCGCCCATCCGGCGACCAGGCGGGATTCTCGTTACTCCCTTCACTGGTCAGCTGAGTATCGCCGCCACCATCCGGTGAAATCACAAATATCTGGAAACTGCCCCCCTGCATACGTGCGTACGCGATCTTGTCACCTTTTGGCGACCAGCGCGGATTGACATTATAGGCGCCTGAAGTCGTCAGTCGCCTGACACCGCCACCATCAGACGCCATCACAAATATCTGTGGTTTTCCCAGACGATCCGATAGAAACGCGATCTGCTTGCCATCCGGCGACCAGCTCGGATAGAGATCGAGTGCAGGATTGATTGTCAGCCGCACCGGCTTGCTACCATCGCGGGCAATCGTATAGATCTCGGCATCGCCATCTTTACTGAGTGCCAAGGCAATTTTAGTACCGTCCGGCGACCAGTTTCCGGTGATATTGAGGCCTGAGCGCCGTGAAAGCGGTATTTCTACCGGGCTGGACAGTGCCCGCTTGTAGAGGTCCGGGTTACCGCGTTTATAGGAGGTAAAAAGTATTTCCCGGCCATCCGGCGAAAAGTCAGGATTGAGATTAATAGAGCCGTTTCTGGTCAACGGCAAGGGATTGTTACCATCCCAATCCATGATCCAGATCTCCTTATTTCCGGTTTTGGTCGTGACGTAGGCGATTCTGGTGGTGAAACACCCTTTTTCACCTGTGAAAGCGCGCAGAATCTCATCCGCAAAGGAATGCGCAAAGCGGCGCAGATCTTTGGAAGTACCGAGATAGCGCTTGGCCGTTACCATTTTTCGACTGGCTACGTCAAAGAGCCTAAACTCGATTGTCAGCTGATCTCCGTTGACGGTGTACCCGCTGCGGACCAGCAGATCGATGCCGCCGGTCTGCCACGCGATAAAATCGGAATCAGCCATAACCGTCCCGGCCGCAAGCGGCTGCAACTCGCGGTTTTCAGCAACAGCAATGCCGGACAAGGTGACATCAAATACGAGAACATCAGAGATTTGTCGACTGATACGCACATCAGGAGCGGTATCAACGGCTCGGGGGGGTGCAACCGCCATCTTGAGCTGCCGATTACCGGGAGCAGTGACCTCAACAAACCTGGATTCGGCACCGGAAACGGCCGGAAACGCCAGAATTATGGCAAGGAAGAGAAAAAAACGCATAGAAATCCTCATTTGCTGCGAGTTTGGGATATCCCCTGTGGTTTGAAAACAAAAATACTTTCAAATGTTCTTTTATCAGGCGGAGCCGGGAATTTCTCACTGGCTATGTCAATTGCCCGCTGCACAGACAGCTCGAAGGCCTTGTCACCGCTGCTTCTTTCCGTAACGCGACGCATCAGTTTGCCGTCACTATCAATGAAAAGGCGGACGATCATTTCCGGGTTTTTACTGGAAAAACTGATCGTTTCACGAAAGGCATCTTTGAGACGCGACTGGAGGTAGGCGGTGTAGTCGCTGCCAGCCTGGCTGCCATGAGCATTCGGCATGCCGACACGCCCGATGCCGGCACTCTTTACTTTTGCACGCAGGCGATCCAGTACGGCTTCTTCCTGGCGAGCCTCCTGATTCCGCTGCAGCTGTGCCATACGTTCTGCAAGTGTGGAATCGTTACCAACAGAGTCAGTACTGGTTTTGGAGGCGGGCTTTTTGGCAGGTATGGCGGCTTTCGGCAGGGGCAGGGGCAGGGGCATGGGACTGGGAGCTGGCGGTGGTGGCGGCAGAACGGCAGCTTGCTCGGTCTGGCTGCCCGATTGTAATGCGGTCCCCTCCTGGGGTGAAGCCACCGGCAAATTTACCACGTCTACGTAGTAGGTTTCCTGCACGGGACTATCCATTGGAAACAGCTTGCCATACCAGGCCACTAACAAAAAAACCGCCAGATGAATAATGGCGGATGCAATGAAACTGACACTCAGGCCGGTGCCGCGTGCGACGGAATGGCTCGACATTAGCGTGCTGACGGTTCCGTTACCATGCCGAGGCGTTCTATGCCGGCCCCTTTGATATCTGCCATGGTGCGCACTACCTCACCGTACGGCACTCCAGCGTCAGCTTTCAGGAAAACCTCTTTTTTTGTGCGCCCGGCAAACATGGCCGTCAGGCGGTTACGAAGATCACTGGCCGCAACCTGATCCTTGTTGATAAAAAGCTTGCCCTCTTTATCAACAGAAACGACGACCGACTCTTCAGCCGGGGTCATCGCCTTGGTATCGGCTTTCGGCAGGTTAACCTGAACGCCCTGCTGCATCATAGGAGCGGTGACCATAAAGATTACCAGCAGAACCAGCATGACATCGACCAACGGCGTGACGTTGATTTCGGCCATGACGCTACGGTTATTGTTCTGTCCACCCATAGCCATGATTTACTTCCCCGCAATATTACGCTGAACGATATTGAGAAATTCCGTGGAGAAACTATCCATCTCGTTGATCAGGACACGAATCTTATGCTGAAAGTGGTTATAGGCCATGACAGCCGGAATGGCGGCAACAAGCCCAATAGCAGTCGCAATCAACGCTTCGGCAATGCCGGGAGCTACGACAGCCAGTGAGGCGGAACCGGTTTTGCCGATCCCCTCAAAAGCGGTCATGATGCCCCACACGGTACCGAAAAGCCCGATAAATGGCGAGGTGGATCCGGTGGTAGCAAGAAACGTGAGGTATTTTTCCAGACGCGTGATCTCGGAGTTGGTAGCCCTCCGTAACGCTCGGGAAACGTTTTCAACGCCCCCCAGGTCGGTGCTGAAGCCGCTCCCCTCACTCGTGTTGTCAGCATCGACAACTTTTTTCAACTCGCCATACCCCTCATTAAACAACACCGTCAGGGGAGAATTGGTGAAGCGATCGACCTGTGCCGCAATCGCGTCAAAGCGCTTTGATTTCCAGAAGAAATCCATAAAGCGTTCCGACTCGCTCTTGGCACGCTGCACCTGGAAGAATTTGAACAGAATGATCGCCCATGAGACAACAGAAAATGTCAGCAGAAGCAGCAGTACAAGTTTTACGACGATACCGGCGCCGGCTATTATGGCCACGGAAAATACCTCCAGAAGGTGATAGGCAGGGGAAAACCTAGTACGTTCAAACAGTCAAGTCAAGACAAAACAGATACGGCTCACTCCACCTGCGGACCGGCGGCCAGCTCTCCTGCGATCTGATCAAGAATTACCCCGGCCAGTTGCATCTTGGTTACAAGCCCGGATTCAATGCGGCGTCCATCCCTGAAAATCAGCAGCGCCCGGTTGGTATCAACATTAAAACCGGCGTCACTCTGGCTGACGTCGTTGGCAACGATCATATCCAGATTCTTTTCTTTCAGTTTCCGGGTGGCGTACTCTGCAACATTATTGGTTTCAGCTGCAAAGCCGATCAGAAGCGGACGATCTTGAAGAGCGCCTAAAACTGCCAGGATATCCGGGTTTTTAACCAGTTCGATTGTAACCGGTTGACTGCCCTTCTTTATTTTTGTTGCGATACGTTCACAAGGGCGATAATCCGCCACAGCAGCGGCTTTAATGACAACCTGGCATTCACCTATTCTGGCCATAACTGCTGCTTGCATATGGAGCGCACTTTCTACCGGCAGATACTCAACTCCAGCGGGGACTGTCAGAGCTGTCGGGCCGCTGATCAGCAGTACCTGGGCACCTCGCCGGGCAGCAGCCAGCGCCAGTGCGTACCCCATCTTGCCAGAGGAGTGATTGCTGATGTAGCGCACCGGGTCCAGCTCTTCTCGGGTCGGGCCGGCAGTTACCATTACCTTTTTTCCGGCCAGGTCCTTGGGTGTCAGCGCCGAAAGGGCCGCCTCGAATATCGCAGGGTCGGCAAGCTTGCCCTGCCCTTCCCAGCCGCAAGCCAGAGTGCCGCAGACCGGAGCAACAAACTGGTAGCCGAATCGACGAAGTCGCTGCTCGTTTTCCTGATAGATCGGATTGGTGTACATGTTAACGTTCATGGCAGGAGCGATTAGAACCGGTGCCTTGGTTGCCATGACGGTCGTCGTCAGCATATCATCAGCGATGCCGACCGCTATTTTCCCGATGATATTGGCGGTAGCCGGGGCGATGATGAACAGGTCGGCCCGGTCAGCCAGTGAGATATGACCGATTTCCCGTTCAGCAATCAGGCTGAAAAGCTCGGTATGAACCGGATGCGCTGACAACGTTTGAAAGGTGAGCGGGGCAACAAACTCCTGGGCGGAGCGCGTCATGATGACATGCACATCGGCACCGGCTTTGGTAAGCAGGCGCAACAATTCGATTGCCTTATAGGCGGCGATACCACCACTGACTCCCAGAACTATCTGCTTTCCCGTAAGCATGCCTGCACCTCTAAAAATAAGGATTACACCGCTTCTCATGGCCGATTGTCGTACTCGGACCATGTCCGGGATACGCGATCACGTTATCAGGCAATGTGAAGAGTTTACTGCGAATTGATTCCAACAGCCGATCATGCGAACCACCCGGCAAATCGGTTCGCCCGATAGAATCCGCAAAGAGCGTGTCTCCGGTAATAACTTTAAGCTGGTCTTCAAAGTAGAGACAACAGCCCCCCTGCGTATGGCCGGGTGTATGCAGCACCTTCAGCTGAAGGTCACCACAGGTGATCAGCATACCGTCGGTCAGATAATCATCTGCCGAAGGAGAATTTTCACCGTTCATACCGTACATAGTCGCAACATGCGCCACCATTGCCAGCATCGCCGCATCCGCATGATGAATCAGGAGCCGGGCCCCGCCGCTTGCGGCCAACAGCTGGCGGTTACCGCCGACATGATCAAAGTGACCATGGGTATTAATGATCGTACCAATCGTGAGACCGTGCTTTTGTACCCGCTTGGAGATCAGATCAACATCACCGCCCGGATCGATAATGATACCGGCATGTGTCGCTTCACAACCGACGATATAGCAATTAACCGACAAGGGGCCTACGGGAATTGAGTCAAATATCATGGTGGTCTCACTGATATCCCGACCAGCGGGATAGAAAATTTTCTCTCCCTGCAAGAGGAAGAGGATAGTTGACATACGTCGTGAACATGCTAAAGTGCACCGGCGGTTCGCAATAACTAGCAGGAGGTATACAGCATGAGGATACCGTTTGTCGAAACAGAAAATTGCATCAGCTGCGGCCTGTGCGTTTCGTCCTGTCCGGCTGTATTCAGGTTTAACAGTGCTGGCAAGGCTGAATGTTTTGACCCTGCCGGAGCACGTGAGGAAGAGATTCAGAGAGCAATCGACGGCTGCCCCGTCCAGACTATAATCTGGAAATAACACCATACAAGGAGAAATTTATGGAACGCTGGATCTGTACCATCTGTCAGTACGTGTATGACCCTGCACTTGGTGACCCTGATCACGGAATCGCCCCCGGCACACCGTTTGAATCTTTGCCGGATGACTGGAGTTGCCCGCTCTGCGGAGCAGGCAAGGATGTTTTTGAACAGGAATAAAGCATGCGGGGGCTGATCATCTGATCGGCCCCGCTTCTTGTACACCGTTATTTCTTTTCGGGCTGCCTAATGATATCGACAACCGTTTCCCCCGCCTCAATCTTTACACGCCATAAAAGTCCGCACGCCCCACACTCTTTAACCGGTGACTGATCGTTCGTAAAACCGTCCGAGTGCATATCAATATCAATTTCAGTCCTGTTGCCGCAATTCGGGCATTTCATACTACTTCCTCCACGTATTATCCTGCGTTTTTCTATGCCAGTTGTGGCACGATTGTAACCATAGCGGTAAAAAGTTCATCCAGATCAGCACGGCTCATATCACCCATGTGTGCTATCCGGAAGGTTGTTCCCTTAATCTTGCCATACCCGTCATCAAAGGCAAAACCTGCTTCAGCAAGCCGTTTTTTAAGGTCGGCCAGGTCGATGCCGCGACTATTGCGGCTGCAGGTTAACGTCTGAGAAAGATACGCAGCGGCCGGGAATGTTTCAAAACCGTGCACTACCAGCCATCCTCGCACATATTCGGCCAATTCGTGATGACGTGTCCAGCGCTGCTCCAACCCCTCGGCAAACATGCGCTGCAATTGACAATCAAGCGCATAGATCAAGGAGATACAGGGGGTCGAAGGGGTGTTGTTCTTGGCATCATTGGCTGCAAACTCCAGGAAATCGAAATAGTAACCGCGATCCTCAATACCGGCTGCGCGCTGAAGTGCTTTTTCGCTGGCACTGAAAACAGCCAGGCCGGGCGGCAGTGCAATCGCTTTTTGAACGCCGAAAATACAGCAATCAATACCCAATTCGGCGACCGGGATCTTCACGGCACTCATAGATGAGACCGTGTCGACGATGAACATGACATCAGGATATTTTTTCATGACCTCGGCTATATCGGCCAAAGGTGACATAACCCCGGTGGATGTTTCATTGTGAATCATGGTCATGCTGTCATATTTCCCACTGGAGAGCGCCTGATCGACCGCCTCGGGAGTTACCGGCGTACCCCAGTCAAAGCGAATGGCATCGGCCTGTTTTCCGCACCGTTTGGTGACATCGTGCCACTTGTCTGAAAATGCGCCGTTACAAAAATTAGCACAACGACCGCCGACAAGATTGCGGACAGCGCCTTCCATGACACCAAAGGCACTTGAAGTCGCCAAAAAAACCTTGTCATCCGTGATCATCAGCTTCTTTAATCCGGTGGTAACTCGTCCGTGAAGTTCTGCATATTCTTTCATGCGATGACCGATCATCGGCAGCGCCATGGCGGCAAGAATGTCAGAATGAACTTCAACCGGGCCAGGTATAAACAGTTTTTTACGCATGAAACGGGACTCCTCAGTTTGGCTGTACATAAGTTGAAATGGGCGCTAAAATTTTGAGAGGCTAGCAGAGTGACGTAGTAATGTCAAATCTCAAAAAACAGCACAGGGCACCAGATTTGATCTGGCGCCCTGTATTTAATGCGTAAATTCCGGTTTTTCCAGGTTTTGGATCGTGTGCGGCTTGTATGGCGAGGAAGCGGGTGTCAGTGCGTTGGTTCCTCCTCTTTCAGGAAAGCCGGCATGACTTTGTTAATAAAGTAAAAGAGTACAAAAGGTGTCGCGGCAACCGTAAGAGCGCCTAAAAGGCCCTCCTTGTATGTCTCGATGTTGTGCGGAATGATCGGCAGTTCATAATCCATAAAGCCGGCAAAACTGAGCGAAAAGGCCTGCCCGCCAATGACAACATTGTAACGCATCATGAACACGCCGAAGAGAACCAAGATTGTGGCGATGGTCGTCCGGCGTACCGTACGTCCCGGCAGAACCATGATCAGGAACGGAAGAATATTTCCAAGACCGTACTGCATGACGAATATCTTGGTAAAATCGCGTTCCATAATAACCTCTCGCAGAATGTCCCAGGATTTGACCTGGGTATAGCCACGGAAAATCAAGTCCAGTATTTCAAGGGTCAGTGCGGCGATCATAAAGTACATCAGATAATTGGATGCGATCATGACCTCCTCGTGCTTAGCCCCTTCAAGCTGGTCAACCGTAGGTGCATTAACATCTTTTGCCCAACGGGCTATTTTACGCCGCGCCATGAATTTGCGAATTTCCTGAACAACAACATAGCAGAGAATACAGAGGGCAACACCGGAGACGACAGCCGAACAGATAAAGATTACCGGCATAAGCGGGGTCATCCAGAGAGCATTAGCCTTGACTGACCCGAAGATGAAACCGGCATACCCGTGCAGAAAACAGGCGACCGGAATACCGATGCCAGCCATAATCTTGCAGGCCTTATGATCTTTTTCCACCGCCTCGTCACTGATATCCCAGGCCCCAAGCGTAAGCGCCGCAAATAACAGGCAGCGTAAATTGTCTATTGTGCCACGATTTTTCATGGCTTTTAACTCCAACGCTGTTTGGACAAAATATTTACGGTACACCAACCAGAGCTCGGTTGCGACGATACAGCCGTATGTGCTGAATACGAAACCAAAGGCGGCAATTGCAGAGGTAAAATGCGGCGTCATCATGACGTGTATACCGCGAAACGGCTGTTGCAGATGCAGCAGCAACGGCATCATGGCCACCGGTAGCAGGGCAAACGAAAATACCAGCGAAAACCGGGCAATTTCCTTAAGCTTCTCAATTCCGAAAACGTGGTAGAGCGAAGAAAGAACGAAAGCTCCTGCAACAAGACCGGTCATAAATGGGTACATGACGATCTGAATAGACCAGTAGATTTCTTCATTCGGCAGCGTGAAAAGCTCTTTGATTGTCCAGGCTTCTCCGTGAACTTCCATTGCATGTTGTGCGATTTGTCCGACCATGGTTAACGCACCTCCTGGGCAAGGCCGATGTAGAAGGCCTGGGGCTTGGTTCCAAATTCATCCTTCAAAACACCGACACGTTCATTCATGATGATCTGGGTGATGGGATCGTTTTTATCGTGAATATTACCCATCTTGCGGGCACCGAAGGGGCAGGCATTGACGCAGGCCGAATCGAGACCCTTGCTAAGCCGGTGGTAGCAGAAGGTGCACTTGTCAGCAACCTTGAGAACCGGATGGAAAAACCGGGCCGCATACGGGCAGGCCATGATGCAGTAGCCGCAGCCGATGCACCATTTGCGGTCGACCAACACAACGCCGTTATCAGCCTTATAGGTCGCGCCAACCGGGCAGACCTGGGTACAGGCTGGAGATGCGCAGTGATTGCAGAGTTTGGGAACAAAGAAGGCTTTGCCGACGTTATCTTTGTCGATCTCTTTAAATTCTCCCTTTCCGAGATCAATACGGGCATCGGTATAACCGTCAAGTGCGCCTTTTGGGCTGTCAACATAGCGGCGGTCATCCTTGGTGTAGACGTACCGTTCTACCCAGGTCCTGGTAACATTGGCATTCAGGGGAATATCGTTTTCCGTCTTACAGGCTTTGACACAGAAACCGCACCCGACACACTTGGTGGTATCGACCAGAAAAGCCCATTGAATACTGGGGTTGGCTGCCAGTACTTTTTTAGGATCAACCAAGGTCAGAGCCGAAAGGGGAACCGAGGCGCCTGCAATAACCATGATGCACTTTTTAAGAAAGTCTCGTCGTTCCATTATTTCATTCCCTCCAGACTCGGATTGTGCGGGTTATGGCAACTGACGCACACTGCTCCCGTATTGTGTGTTTTGGGGTCTATGCCAGGAATACGTTTTCGTTCACTGGTCGTATAGGGCAGATTGGTATGACAGCGCAGACAGAGCTCACGACTGCGGTCAACATCCAACTTTTCTGGTTTTTCAGGATGATTGAGTACCGGACCGTGACAATTCTCACAGGGAATGGTGCCGTGAAGTTTTTCGGTACGAATTTTCACGACATCGCCATGGCACTCGGCACAAAATTCATGCAGTTTTTCCCGACCGGTCGTCCCGTACTTAGCCGGCTGATTGGCCCATTCGGCTTCGTTGGACTTGCGATGGTACGAGTACATGAAACCTCTGCTCCCGGAGCCGAAATCATTGGGAACATAGAAAAAGCGAAATACAAGCATTGCTACGATGAGAACTATGACCACATATAGAGGCCGCCAGACATGACTTTTCACTCTCTCTCCCTTGTGCCACAGATATGGCGTTGAAATAGATGCTTATTCTCGAGCAGGCACCGGCTCTGCCACCACAGTTTCCCCTTCAGCATCGTCCTGACGGACAATGAACAGATCGTCACCGATATAGGAACTGACACCATCGTCCGCAACGTGGAAATCACCATTCAGAATCGGAATAGCAACGCGCAACAGCATCGTGTAAACAAACAGGCCGGTAGCCCAGATACCCATGGCAAGCATGAGCTCAGTGTTACTGGGGGAATATTCATAGATTTCATGCAGCGTGTCGGGGATAAAACCTGGAATGACAAGCCCCATACCCTTTTCAATATAAACCCCGACAAACACCAGAACACATCCGATTACCAGCGTAATGGTATTTTTCCGGGTCGATGGAACTAAAAAGAGGAAAAAAGCGGTCACGTTAAAAGCCATCGCCGTCCAAATGTAGGGGACCAGAGCAGAATGGCCATGTAATCCCTGGAAAAGATACTGGAATGAGTTCAGGTGAATCGAATCGGTATAATATTCCTTGAAGATTTCCGCTCCTAACAGAAGCAGATTGATAAACATGGCATAGGCCATGATTTCCGCAACTTTCTGGATCGCTTCGTCCTTGATCTTGAATTTGGTGTATTTGCGCACCAGCAGAAAAATCAACAGCATGAACGCCGGCCCGGAACAAAATGCCGAAGCGAGAAATCGAGGTACCAGGATCGAGGAGTTCCAGAAGGGACGTGCACCGAGTCCGTTATAAAGAAACGCCGTAACGGTGTGGATTGAGATTGCGGACGGAATCGACAAGAGCACCAGCGGAGTATAGAAATTGTGGTTAGGCTCGCGCTTGTAGTACAGGTTATACAGAATATATATTGAGATCGTCAGGTTTAACGCCAGATAGGTATTAAGAACAACAACGTCCCAGGCCAGAAGTGACTGTGGAAAATTGAGCCGTCCAAGCTTGGGAATCAGATGCCAGAAACGCTCAGGATGCCCGATATCGACCGTGACAAAGAGCATACACATTACGATAGCAGAAACCGCTAACAACTCACCGAGAACAGCAAATTCCTTGATCGGCCCCCACTCGTAGACATAGGCCGGTATAACCAGCAGAACAGCCGCAGCAGCCACACCGACCATAAAGGTGAAGTTTGAGATATAGAAACCCCAGGAGACCTGATCCTGCATGTTGGTGACAATAAGACCTTGATCGAACTGCCTCAGAAATGCGCTGGCACCGATAGCCATAAGAACCAGTAGCAACAAAACCCAGCAGTAATATGCCTTGCTGCCCTTGGATATCAGCAGAAGTGTGCCTGCAAAAAAATTCCATATGTTTTTCATTGTTTCTCCCTGCAGATGATAGCGGTATGCCTGGCCATCATGTCGCGTAGAAATAGAAGAACTTGGGCTGCGTGTTAAGATCGTCTTTCAGCTTAAACACGCGTTTATTCTCGATCAGGTAGCGGATTTCACTGTTAGGGTCAAGAAGGTTGCCAAACTTACGGGCACCAACCGGGCATATTTCTTCGCAGGCCGGATAGCGCCCGGGCTGCTCACGCGTACGCTGGATGCAGAAGGTACATTTTTCTACAACGCCTTTGGGGCGGGGACGGTTTCCAAGATAGTGGGTGACCGGGTTCATCTCTGCTGCCGGGAGATTCGGCTTGCCCCAATTAAAATGACGGGCACCATACGGACAGGCCGCCATGCAATACCGGCAACCGATACACCAGTTGTAATCAACCACAACGATGCCGTCATTCTCCTTCCAGGTGGCCTGAACCGGACATACTTTTGTACAGGGGGGTTTTTCGCACTGCTGGCACTGAACCGGCATGTAGAAGTGCCCTTTTTCTGGTACCTTATCGGGATTATAGTAATGCTCTGCATGCGACAGATCGACCCCTTTTTCCTTATCCAACTGTAGGACTCGGATCCAGTGGATCTGTGGATCACGGGACTGATTGTTCTCTTTGACGCAGGCATACACACAACGCCGACAGCCGATACAGCGGGAGAGATCGAGCCCGTAGCCATAGAGCACGCCTTCAATCGGCGGTGTCGTTTTAACGGTGACCTGTTTCGCAAATTTTTTACTGTAATCTTTCTCCAGTCTCGCAATAACGCCTTTAAGCTCGTCCCGGGATAGCTCGCGGAAATGCCTCTGAAAAAACTCATCCCAGACCGCAGCCGCCGCATCTTTACTCGGCAGAGCAATCAGACCAACACCGGCTGCCAGCCCTTTCAAGAACTTGCGGCGTGATCTGTGCTGAATATAATCAACTTTTGTTATTTCTGACATAAAATCAGCTCCCTGATTTATAGGTAAGAGTCTGGATCAGTGGCGCGCGGCGCCGGGACGTACCGGCGGAGGTAGCGGCTTGAGCGCTTTAAACTTAGGGTCGTGCGGATTATGACAGTGTACGCACAGCAGGTACTGTTTTTCCCCGTTCCAGAATCCGGTTCGTTTGCCGTGGATTCCAACTTTCCAGTCCCGGAATTTGTCGCCATGGCACTGACCGCACAAGCGGTATGACTCGGTAAAATCGATTAACTCTCCGGAAACCAGTCTCAACTTGTCACGATTGAGCAAATTATGGCAGTCAGTGCACCAACGCTGCCCTTCTGCATGATGCAACACAATCTCGGTATGATATTCGGTCAGTGTCCGTCGCTGCGGATTTGGCTTCATGTATATGTGGCATTGCGAACAGGGAAAGATACCATCTGAAAAGGGGGGCCGCGGGACGGGAAATGTTTTATCAGCAGCCTTGTTTTTAATGTCATAAACCGGTTGCTGCTCTGCAGCCGTCTTATCGGAGACTACAAGCTTCCCGGATCGGTCGAATTCCTTTACTCTGACAGCGTGACCCTGAGTAGCTGACAGAAGCAGCGCTGAGACCACAATGGCAAATACCAGCCACTGATTGCTAAAACTTTGTTTCTTCATAACAGCCTCAAAAGTTTTTCACTAGGGGATAGTGCCTATCACACGGCAGTGAGCTAGCGTATTACTAGTAAACAGCATCTCATTTGTCAACAAAAACATTTGCTCAACGGTCACCTTTGCAATTGCAATTTACTAACAACGAGTATATCGTCTTTAAAATTCTCAAACGGAGGTTTTTCATGAAACCTTGTTTTACAATAATCACATTACTTATTTCTGTTTTGTTGGCGAATTCCGCATCTGCAATTCAGCCCGGTAAAACGGTCACGTGGGATACTCCCATGGGCAAAGTGACCTTCAGCGGCAAGAACCATTTTGATGCCGGGGTTAAATGCCTTGATTGCCATTCGAAGATTTTCAAGATGAAAAAGGGCTCCACTGTCATGAAAATGGATGACATCCACGCCGGAAAGTTTTGCGGTACGTGTCATAACGGCAAAAAAGCATTCGCATCCAAGGATAATTGCGATATTTGTCATGCGAAGCAGAAATAATTCATATTTTCGATGTAATCCCACACAATACATGTACAAACCTGCAATCTGATTGTTTACGCGGGTAATTCCTCTCAATTATTCGCGTAGCTACTCAACTCGTTTTTTCCATAAAACCCCTCGATTTCCTCGCTCACTGATCTGGTAATACGCCCAAATTTATCGTACGTTTTTCATTTTTAATTGACACACTTATGGACAGTCTTCTATTGTGTCCGCTTGCGATACGGAAGACTACCAAATGAATTAACCTCAAGGAGTTTGCCCCATGCGAAAATGCATATTGTTTTCAGCCATTGCTCTCGTTTTGCTCACAGTGTTCTCGGTTGGAGCGGCTGAGTACAAAGATGTCACCTTCAGCTTTAAAAATGCCGGCCCCGTCGTTTTCAGTCATGAACTGCATCTGAAAAAATACAACAACAAATGTAAGATCTGTCACAACGCCATCTTTAATCTCAGCGATCGGCGTCACTACACCATGGCTGAGATGGAAAAAACCCGTTCGTGCGGCGCCTGCCACAGCGGTGTAAATGCCTTTAGTGTGAAAAGCGAAAAAGAGTGCATCCGTTGCCACAAGGGCAGCCCTCAAAATGTTACCTACCCGGTCAAATCAGTTGGGGCTGTCGTCTTCAGCCACTCACAGCATCTCGCCAAAACTGGGGGAGCATGCCGGTCGTGTCACAGCGGCAAGGTTATCACCAAGGAGAAGGGTGTAACCATGGCACAGATGGAAAAAGGGAAGACATGTGGCTCCTGCCACAACGGCAAGCGCGCCTTTACGGTAGCCGGCAACTGTGACCGTTGCCACAAAGGTTTAAAACCGAAGGATATCAACTTTGCGCTTAAAACGGTACCTTCGGTAACTTTCAGTCACTCATTTCACCTGCAGGCATATAAATGTGACGCATGTCACACAAAAATATTCCCGTATAGTGCAGTAGTTGGAAAAGTGACGATGGATAGCATGTCAAAAGGTAAATCGTGCGGCGCCTGCCATAACGGTAAAGACGCGTTCTCATCGGCAGGCGATTGTGCCACATGCCATAAAGGATACAAACCGGGTGTCATTACATTCAAGACTGATGGCGGTCTGGCCACCTTCAGCCACGACTTTCACCTCCAGAGTTACAAATGTGCTGATTGCCATACCAAAATATTCCCCTTTAAAGCTGGTGCTCTGAAAGCAACCATGGCCGAGATGGAATCCGGCAAATCTTGCGGCGCATGTCATAACAAGGGCAAAGACGCTTTCCCTGTGCAGGATGAATGCGGTAAGTGCCACAAAATGTAAGGTTAATCATGAGATGTATTTGCATCATACTTCTGGTTATGTATCTACTTGTGCCGATGGCATGCTTCGCACACCCGTGCGCATCATGCCTCGGCATACCGGACAGCGCGGATACCTCTGACACGGGACACCACTCACAATCACACCAGACCGACAGCTGTGATACGTCCGTCTGTTGTGGAGCCTACCTCATCACTTCCTTCGCTTTCGGTGCCCTCTACGCACCCCTTGTTGTAACGACGGTTACTCCGGAGCAATATAAAATGTTGCCTGAAGTCGTTATGCCGATTATCGTCCCGCCACAAAATTATGCCTGATGAATTTTAAGTAGCTGTTTTTATTATTTAAATTTAATGTAATGTCTGTCGTTCGGCTGTACTATCAGATTAAGGTAGTCAGGGATTCATCTTTGACGCCGCTAACCCTGAACATAGCTGTGTGTGTTTTGCTTTGTAACGATTCTGAAATCAGACTGCTTGCGGGCTATCCGCATGTAGAAAACTACAAAAAGGGAGTGTGTCTATGAAGAAGATACTTGTTTCACTGTTGGCTATCAGCGTTTTTGCAGGTTCAGCTTTTGCTGCTGACGTAATCGAAATGAAAAAAGGTGTTTCTTTCAAACACAAGGCGCATGCCGAAGCATTAAAAGACTGCAAAAAATGCCATGAAAAAGCTGACGGTGGAAAAATCGAGGGTTTTGGCAAGGATTTCGCTCACAAAAAATGTAAAGAGTGCCACACCGATATGAAGAAGGGGCCGACGAACTGTAAAGGCTGCCATACCAAATAGCAGTGATCTCAACTAATTAAGACATTGACGCAAAAGGGTTTATTAGCATGACGAGCACAGACAGCTTCTGATGACAATAGGCGGCAGACTTGGTTTGTCGCCTTTTTTTATTCATACTGTTGTGCCTTTTCATTTAGCTGGTACTATTGAACCCGCTCTGCTTGGAAAAGCAGATGACACACATACTGGAGTTTCCAGAAAAAAGAGTTTGGAGGAAAAAATGAATAGTCGTTTCGCCTTGGTGTTGTTTCTGTTGATGCTAACATCAGTTTCTGTACGCGCTGAACAGGGTATGGCCATCGATCCGGCCACCTGTCTCGGTTGCCACGGTGACAAGATATCCGTGCAGGCTTTTGCCAAGTCGGTACATGGCAAAAATGCCTGTACCAGCTGCCATATCGATATAACCGACCTGCTCAAGCATATGAAAAAGGAAATTTTAGTTCAAAAGGTACAGTGCGAGCGCTGCCATAAAAAAGCCACTTCAGAACATTACGCCAGTGTTCACGCAGAAAAAGGAGTCATGTGCGCCCAGTGCCATACTGATATCCATACTCATACCTACTGGAAAAACGACAAACGCATTGCTGTTGCCAAATGTGTTCAGTGCCATGACAAGGAATCTGTCTATCGGAAATCTGTCCATGGCAAAGCTGTCGCTGCCGGCAATATGGATTCAGCTGCCTGCCATGACTGCCATAATCTGCATGCCATCCAGAAACTGGGCGGTGCAACGGACCACAAAGGGCGCGAATTTCATACGAAAGTCTGCATGAAGTGCCACAGTGACCAGGCATTGATGTCTAAGAATAAAGTCACCAACGTCGCGGTCAAGTCGTATATGGAGAGCTACCACGAGAAGAATTATCGTCTCGGCTTTCCCGAAAAAGTAGCCGGTTGTGCCGATTGCCATACCGCCCACTCGGTTTTACCGAAATCAGATCCGCAATCCAGCATTAACCCGACCAATATGGTTAAACAGTGTGCAACCTGTCACCCCAAGGCGACACCGCTCTTTGCAAAGTTTTATGCCCATGGTGAGATGACTGACCGTGAAAAATACCCGATCCTGTATTACACGTTTATCGCGATGACCGGCTTGCTGGTTTCAACCTTCGCAGTGTTCTGGGTTCATTCGCTGCTCTGGATGTTCCGGGGATTCATTGAAAATCGGGAAAAGGCCGCCAAACTGATGGCCGGTACGCATCATCTCGCTATCCCGGATGCTCACAAGCAGTATCGTCGCTTTAACGGCCTGCATATCTTCCTGCATGTTCTTGTCATCACCAGCTTCCTGGGTCTGTCTCTGACCGGCTTACCGCTCAAGTTCAGCGATCAGCAGTGGGCAACCTTCATGATGCAGTTCTACGGTGGGGCACCTGTAGCTGCCTTTATTCACAGGATTTGTGCCGGTATCACCTTCGTGTACTTCAGCTCCGCCCTGATAATGAGCTTCCACTTCCTGTTTATTAGAAAAGATATCCCGGGCAACCCTATCCAGCGCTTGTTCGGCCCGGATTCGCTCTGCTTTAACCTGCGAGACATCAGAGACGTCATCGGCATGGTCAAATGGTTCTTCTTTAAAGGTCCAAAACCGACATTTGAGCGTTGGACATATTGGGAGAAATTTGACTTTGTTGCCGTCTTCTGGGGTATGTTTGCCATCGGTGGCTCCGGGCTGATGCTCTGGTTTCCGGAGCTATTCGGGATGTTCCTGCCTGGCTGGGCATTCAATGTAGCCACTATCGTACATTCAGATGAAGCACTTCTGGCAACCGGGTTCATCTTCTCGGTGCACTTCTTCAACACACACTGCCGTCCTGAAAAGTTCCCTATGGACTTTGTAATTTTCAATGGGCAGATCGGCAAGGAAGAGATGCTCGAGGAACGTGGAGACCAGTGGAAGCGTTACGAGGAGCTCGGTATCACCGAGCAATTTGCCTGCAAGACAACCAGCGGCGTTCTGCGTGACTTCCTCTTCAAGGGTTTCGGATTCTCGGCAGTGTTAATCGGACTGGCACTGATGGTACTGATGATTCTTGCATTTTTGTCCGGTGGAGGACACTGACAGGCAGCGCGTGTAAAACGAAAACCGAAACATACGTAGTCAGCTGAATATAAAGCGGGGATGCCATGAATAAGTGGCATCCCCGTTTTATAGTACAGTTTCTGAAACCAGTGCTCATTATTCAGCAGCAACAACCTGTTCGACCGCTTTCTTTGGCCATTTACCAAGTGCAACCGATTCGGCAGCAGCAGCCATACCAAATGAAAATACGCTGAATACAAGCGGCAAGCCATGCGTACCAAGCAAATCATAAGCAAAAACCTTGACGCCGCCAATAATCATAACAAATATTGCAACGTTTCTGAGTGTTTTATCCTTGCGCAGGTACGCCAGTACAACAAGGACAATCGCGGCAATATTGATCAGTACCGATTGCGAGCAGCGGAAGACATCCGGTGAGGTGGAGCCTGGAATCAGCTGCAGGGTCTGATAGATTGTACAGCGCACCATAAAAAATCCGCTTAAAAGACCACCCAGCAGCAACAGTACGGAACTACGGTCATGCGCATCAAAGCGCTCAAAGAAAGAATATTCCGCCGTTGGCGGCCACCAGCGACACCACTGATATTGATACAGTATGATTACGGCAAGCAGGCCGGCCGGCAGAATATTGACCGCATCCAGGGCGGCAGGGTCACTCCCCTTAAGCAGGACTGCAATAGCGATGCTACAGTAAATATGGAACAGATAGGTTGCAAACCTGACCGTCCCGCTCCCCCAGGAACGGGATACAACCGCCATAAAGATTGCCACCATGGAGATGAACGGTAGCGAAAATATCGCTTTACCGGTTGCGGCTGGCAGCGCCAACGCCAGCATAACACCACTGGCAAAGAAAAAAGTGCCGGCTCCGGGGGATCCCTCACGTGAACGCTGTGCCAGCCAAAAACTGAGGACAAGTAACCCGACGGCAATAAATGTTCCCGCTATCCCCAAAACACCTGTACCGCCCCCTGCAGCGTTTACGACATAATATGCCGTTGAAAAAGCCCAGAGTGCACTGATCGTCGGTAGAGACGCATCAAATCGGGATATGTGATCAGCTTTTCTGAAGAGAATACCGAATAAGGCAAAGACAAAATAGGTTGCAGCGAAGACCGCCACAACCGGCAAAAACCACGAATACGCGAGATCCGGAGTGGGCATTTCACCGCGCCGCAGCACATTCCCGAGTCGGAAACCCCAGAGCTGCAGCATAAACATGCTCACGATTAAAACCGTCCAGCGCAGCCAGCCACAACGTTTCATCTGTGCGGCAAAATAGGCAAGCACGTTGGCAGCAAAAAGCACCAGAGACAGGTACGGGAAGATGGGGTGCGGGTAATCAATCGCTGCACCTGCGAAACACATCGCAAGTGTTCCTACTGAAATTGGGGTAAAGGCATCGAATCGACGGCTGATGATCGCCATGACAATACCGGTCGCGACCAGAGTTGCATACGCCGGTATCAACGGCAGTGACTTGAAGTGAGTATGCGTTTCTACAACAATGCTTGACATCAGGATAGCACCACATGCGGCAAAGACAGGGGCAAGAAGGCTTTGCTTGCTGAAATAGTACCAGCTCACGACTATCAGGATACTCGCGTAACTCATGCCTAATACAGACCCAACCAGTTTACTGATGACACCGCTATCAGTAACTGTCCTGAAAATGAGGGCCACAACCATTAAAAAACAGAGCGTCGCAAGCCGCGGTAAAAGAGCAGTGCGAGTTGCCCAGTTCAGAACCTCCTCCGAAACATCAGCGATGTCCTCAGCAGGATATTCGATTTCATTCTGCGGAGCGACAGGTGCAGTCACGTTACCGGCGGTTCCAGCGGGTGAGTTTTCATCACCAAGACGGGCAGTCAGACGTTCCAACTGCTGTTCCATAAGCTTCAGACGAGCTGTCAGCTCCTGCTCCCGCTCTTCTGTAGTCTGTTCTGACGCTACCATCTACGTACCTCCCTGTTTATTTGCACATCAATTGGAACATTACACAAAATAAAACGTTGTTTAAAATAATTACAACACCTGAATTTGTCAACTGTAGAATATTTCAAGTCCCGGACGTGACCAAAAACGGATCATTGAACCGTATCGATACGTGAATATGTCGTGAAACAAAAATCATTTTAAGTTGCATTTAGATAGGTGCCATGCTATTTAAGTGCGTTTTTTGTATTGGATGATTACTTTAGACTGCTGTCGATGCCTATTTTTTATGTATAAAAATGCTGTAGCAAGGAGGTAGTGAATGGAACCGGTGAAAAAAGTAAGCGCAGAGAAATATTACATGAACATTATCAGTTTGCTGGGAATGCTGCTCTCGGCAATATCCGCCCTGGTAATCGTGCTGTTTATAGCCCTGCAGGAATTTATGGGCCTCGGAAACCCCTATCTGGAAATCATCACACTATTTCTGCTTCCGGGCGGTATTGTATTCGGCGGCGTCCTGACCTATTTTGGTGCTTGGAGAGTCCGTAACTCCCATCGCAAAAATCCCAATGTTGACATCCCGCCATTGCCGCGTCTGGATTTCAACGATCCTAAAAAGCTGCGCCTGACGGTCTTCTTTGCCATGGTGACCGTGGTATTCTTCGCCGTAATTGGCGTTACGACGATCAAAGGTTTTGAATTCACCGAGTCAACCACATTTTGCGGTGAAGTGTGCCATGTTCCGATGGAACCGGAACATACCGCCTGGCTTGCCTCACCTCATGCCAGAGTACGCTGCGTTGAGTGCCACGTCGGCTCTGGCCTGAATTACTATGTCAAAGCTAAAATCAATGGTACGAGACAGCTCTATTCCGTATTGACCGGAACATTTCCAACGCCGATCCCGACTCCGGTTCACAATCTCCGCTCTGCTCGAGGAACCTGCGAACATTGCCACTGGCCCGAAAAATTCGTCGCCGCCCGTTACAAAGTTTTTTCACATAACGCCCCCAATGAGCAGAATACCCGCCGCGAAGTACAGATGTTGATCAAAATCGGAGGCACACCCGGAGCGCCAAATACCTCAGGTATCCACTGGCACATCGGCAAGGAAGTCTCGTATATCGCTACTGACGAGAAACGATTTAACATTCCTTCCATTACTGTCAAGAAGGCGGACGGCACCTTTGATACGTACCTCAACACTGAAAAACCGGTATCGAAAGAAGAGCTTGCAAAACATGAAACACGTATTATGGATTGCATCGACTGCCACAACCGCCCGGCTCATGGATATAATCCGCCCAGCCAGGAGATGGATCACCGTTTTGCCGCCAACAAGCTCGATCCATCACTGCCATACCTGAAGAAAGTAGGCGTTGAACTGGTTGAGAAACCGTATAAAACGACAGAAGAGGCGTCAGCTGCAATAGCCAAGGGCATTCAGGATTACTATGCCAAGAATTATCCTGCCCTGGTAACGAGCAAGGCTGCTTCCATCAAGCAGGCCATCGAACAGATTCAGGAAATCTATTCCCGCAACTACTTCCCCAAAATGAAGGTTGCCTGGCATGCCTACCCGACGCATATCGGACACTTTTACTTCCCGGGCTGCTTCCGTTGTCACGACGGCAAACATAAGAATGCCGCTGGAAAAGTCATCTCCAAAGACTGCAATCTTTGTCACGCGGTTATAAGCCAGACTCAGGAGAACATCCCAGCGGGTACACAGGTAAAACAATTTGTACATCCTGTGGATATCGGGGATGAAATCACCAAGACAAATTGCAGTGACTGCCACAGCCCCAGCGAAATTGATGTAACCGGTGGCGCGGGTGTAGCAAAAAAGCACTGATCCGCACAGCATCATAGTACGGCAAAAAGGCCCCGATCTGATATGATCGGGGCCTTTTTAACGCAATCTTACATTCAAGTTCAAACTACAGTTCTTCGTAATCTTCCTCTGCAACGACAGC
>Ga0172367_10000181_pt1 | contig 96193 bp, 119 predicted proteins | sample Lak10m_FD_114542 | JGI IMG/M metagenome (GOLD analysis project Ga0172367, IMG submission 114542) | Freshwater microbial communities from Kabuno Bay, South-Kivu, Congo - kab_022012_10m | ecosystem: Environmental > Aquatic > Freshwater > Lake | place: Democratic Republic of the Congo: South-Kivu... | reverse complement strand
TATAGCCGAAACGGTTTTTAAAGCCTTTGGTCGTGCGGTGCGAAATGCAATGACGTTAGATGAACGCATGAGCGGTATTACACCATCAACAAAAGGAGTTTTGTAAATGTCTAGCGTTGCAGTGATTGATTACGGCATGGGGAATTTGCATTCAATTTCAAAAGCGTTGCAACATGCTTCGCCCGAAACAAATGTAATTGTTACATCAGATGCAGAAACGATTTTGAATGCAGACCGCGTTGTTTTCCCAGGTGTGGGCGCGATGCGTGATTGCATGAAAGCGTTGCACGATTTGAATTTAATGGATGTGATTAAACAAGCCGCGCAAACGAAACCTTTTTTAGGAATTTGTTTAGGAATGCAAGCGTTGTTAAACGACAGTCAAGAAAATGGTCACACCGATTGTTTAGGCATTTTAGACGGTCATGTTTTGCGTTTTGCTGAACCTTTGCTTGATGAAAAAGGTGAAATTTTAAAAGTGCCGCACATGGGTTGGAACCAAGTCAAACAAACGCCGCATCCGCTCTGGCGTGATATTCCCGATAACAGCCGTTTTTATTTTGTTCACAGTTATTTTGCACAGCCGACAAATTCTGAAATTATTGCAGGAACCAGTGATTACCCGAATTCCTTTGCCTGTGCGTTGATGCAAAAAAATGTTTTCGCGGTGCAGTTTCATCCTGAAAAAAGTCAAACGGTGGGTTTGCAACTATTGAAAAATTTTTTAGCGTGGAATGGCTCTTAATTTCAAGGAAGTAAAAATGAAACCTGATGAAGATTTAGTTGTTCGGCAACCCGATGATTTAACACTCTGCCAACCGAATTTAGCGGAAGTTAAAGACGGATTTGTTGAAAGTAACATTCCCATCATCGTGCAGTTGGTTGATTGGGAGCGAATTCGTGCATCGTTTCACGAAGAAATTTTGGCAAAATATGCCGATTTACAACTTCCAAATAAGTCCTCAGTATCAAGTAAATAATGCCAAATCCCCAACTTTTTAACCGTGAACCTGACAGCATAGAATTACTCGAAAGCATCAACACACTGCCTTATTTCGATGGTATGGAACACGATTTTTTTAACTGTTTAACCAATAATTTTGCTTGGCTGTGTCGCGCTCCATATCTTTTTTATGTTCAAAATTCACAATTACTGGCTTCATTTGGTTTGCCTGAAAATGAAACTTTGCCAGAAACGCTGCTGCAAACCGTCGCAAATTTATTTGAACGCGCAAAAATAAATGGTTTTGCTCATGAGCCTTTTTTTGCGCCGCTGTTTTCAATTGAGCAGCCATTATGTTTAGTTTCAACACTTGAAACAGGTACTGAAAATCAAAGTGCGTTTTTATTGCTACTTGCAAATAGACAAAATTATCCACAACTGAATGAAACCATTGTGCGTTTGCGTTTGCTGGCGAATTTACCTGCATTGTTTTATCAGCAAAAAAAACCATCTGTTTTATTATCAAAAAAAGAACTTGAACGAGCGCAAAAAACACCTGATGAATTTTCACAAATTATTGCCTTGTCATCGGATATTTTGGCGTTATCTGCGTTAGTCATAAATCAAACGCATTTTGTGGGTGCGTGTATTTTGCTAGTCAACGAAATTGCCGCACGCTTTCACTGTTCGCGTATTTTTTTAGGCTGGAATGACGGGGATTATGTCAAAACCGTTGCCGTAAGTCATTTGGACAACTTTGAACGCACAACTGAGATAATTCAGTTAATTGAAGCGGCATTTGAAGAAGCATTCGACCAAAACGCAGAGCTACTTTTTCCGCATGAACAAATTAACCAGGAAACTTTGATTGTCGCTGCACACAAAACCTATTTGCAAAAAACGCAAGCGATGCAACTTTTATCGTTGCCGCTTCGCAAAGATTCGCAACACCTTTTAGCAGTGCTAAGTTGTGAAAAAACGGATGGTAATTTTAACGAAAAAGAAATTGACGCGCTGCGTCTGCTTTTAAATCAAATTACGCCTTGGTTAGAAACGCTGCATTTTAAAAATCAATTTTTTGCAACCCGATTAAAACAAACGACTGAAAAAACCTTTAATTATTGGTTTAACACCGAAAACAGTTTGAAAAAATTGGGCATTTTGACATTGAGCGGGCTGTTTTTATTCATTTTGCTGGGACGTTGGGATTATCGAATTGAAGCAACGGCGGTAGTTGAAACGGATGATTTAGCGTATGTCACTGCGCCGTTTGATGGTTTTGTTGATAATGTCACCGTTCACGCTGGCGACAAAGTCAGTTCCGATGCGGTACTGATGCAAATGAACACGCAAGAACTCATGTTGCGCGAATCCGAAGCCTATTCAGATGTGCAACGTTTTTTGCGTGAAGCTGAAAAAGCACGCGGTAATGACCAAAATGCCGATATGCTGATTGCACAGGCTCGTGTTAAACAAGCGCAAGCAAAATTAGACGAAATCCGTTTTTATTTGCAACGTGCCACGCTTAAAGCTCCATTTGAAGGTGTTGTTATCGAAGGCGACAAAGAAGATTTGCTTGGTGTGCCGATTGCCAAAGGGGATACGATTTTCAAACTCGCTAAACTTTCAGGGATGTATTTAAAAATTTTGGTTGATGAAAAAGATATTAACGATATTGCTGAAAATCAAAACGGGCAAGTGGTGCTTTTGAGTAAGCCTGATGTGAAATTACCCGTTCATATTGAAAAAATTATTCCGCTCGCACAAGTTGATAATGCTGGGATAAACAGTTTTAACGTCAATGTTCAATTTGACGATATGTCGCAAGATTGGATTCGTCCAGGCATGAGCGGCGTTGTCAAAATTGATGCGGGAAAACGAAACATTTTGTGGATTTTGACGCATAAAGTGGTGGATTTTTTGCGCCTTTATTTTTGGTGGTAATTTCAGTTAAGTAGGAAATTATAGGCATAAATTTCATGCCTTTTGTTCAATCATCGCAGCAAGAATGCCTAAAATTTTTGCTGTGTTATCAATGTGATATTCCTTCATATCAATGAATATACAGTTTAAGCTATTTGAATAATTTGATTAAGTCGTTCACAGACTTGAACAAAAAGGGCATTGTCTAATTTTTTTAGCGGATGGGGTTTTGCACCGCGTAATCACCAATCAAAAGACTTGGAGAGAAGTTTTGTCGTTAAAACTTTGTGGGGATAAAACTAAAAATGGATGAACGTCACGCATTTCTTGTCCAACTTGCGGATTACAATCTATCCAAATGATGGCTTGGCGTTCTGGAATCCAACCGTTAGCGTTTTTCACCATTGCTCTGCGCCTAATCGTTGCGTTGTATTCATGGCTTCACCACCATGAAATTTTGGGTCGAATAAAGCTAAACGTTCTTCTAACGTTAACGATTTTTCAGCAACAGGCGTGATGATAATTTTCTCATTCACGACCTCTATTTTAACGCGCTGATGCGCTTTCAAATGAGCTTCACGCGCAATCGCCAATGGCAATCGAACGCCTAAATTATTTCCCCATTGTTTTATGTCAAGTGTTACATCTGTCATAACAAATCCCCGAATTCAATGTTTAGATGCGAGTATAAACATTACACGCCATTAAACAAGACCTCAAAATTTACCGTCATTTCGTAAGTGCTGTTATGATTTCATTCATACTCAGATTGTGGTTGTTATGCAGTGGTTAGAGCTTTGCATTTTACCTTCATCATAATCACGATGGCATTGAACGATATTTTTACCATACGATTTATTAAATAGGATTATAAATAATGCCTAATTTTGTTAAAAAGAAATTGCAAGTTTTTGTATCATCCACTTATACGGATTTAATTCAAGAACGCCAAGCAGCGGTTGAAGCCATATTGACAGCAGGACATATTCCAGCAGGTATGGAATTATTTACTTCAGGCGATGAAACACAGTTAGAAGTCATCAATCAATGGATAGATGAATCCGATATTTATTTGCTCATTCTTGGTGGGCGTTATGGCAGTATTGAACCAAAAACAGGGAAAAGCTATACCCATCTTGAATATGAATACGCACTTAATCAAAACAAGCCTTCATTTGCTTGTGTAATCACCGAAGCGGCAATAGATAAGCGAGTAAAAGAAAAAGGGCTGGTTGTTGCGGAGACAGAAAATGCCAATAAATTAAAAGATTTTCGGTGTTTCATTTTCACAAAAGTACACAAGCCTTGGGACGATTTTAAAGATATTAAAATTACGGTGAGTGAATCCCTTGCCAATTTTGCAAGGCGTGATGATTTACAGGGCTGGATTCGTCCGAATACAGAAGAAAATATACCCGCACATATTGTTGAAGAAATCGCCCGTTTGAGTAAAGAAAATGCTGAATTGCGTAGCCAGATTGAGAAAAATAGTGAGGTGAGCTTTCATGGGTTAAGTTTTAATGAGCTTAAAGAAAAACTTGAACGCGAAGATTTACTAGAGTTTGTTGAAAGGAATCAATCGTTATTTGCAGTTGGAAAGCCATCTCATATATTTCTGATTGGTGATAGTAATGCGTCAGAAATCTTAGAGAAACTTTGTGCATCGGGGCTTGTATTAACTGAATTTACTAACACATCACGAGTTTTCAAATTATCAGATTCTGGACGAACTTTTCTTAATAAGCTGGAATTATGGAAATCAAAACAATCCCCTGATTCTTGATAAATATAACTTATTGTTATGCCACACCGAATTGTCGTAAATCGTGTGCGTGAAAACTAAGCCTTCTGTTCAATCATCGCGGCAAGAATGCCTAAAATTTTTGCGGTGTTATCAATGTGATATTCCTTCATATCAATGAACACATCACGTTCGACAAGTTTTAAAAATTTCCACGCATTGCCTGTCGTCACAATGCCGTAAATCGTTTTAATTTCTTGTTTTTCCTCGGAATTAAATTGCTGGGAGGCAATCATTTCAGCAATACATTGTCCTAAACCGCTGATGATATTTTCATTTTTGGCTTCGACGACGGCAATAATTGGCGCAGTGATAAAAAGCTGTTCAGGCGAACTTGAAATAATGAAATCACAAAAACCATTTAAATTTTTTGACGCATCCACATCGAATTTCACGCCTGAAAATAAACTGATTTTGTGATGGTATTTTTTTCTCAGTTCGATAAAAAGATTGATGATAATTAACTCAGAACGCGCTTTTTCTGTGCTGATTGATAACGCTAATGGCACATTTTCTTTCAGTGTTTCGATTAAAAACGGACTAGGTTCAACGCTTTCACAAGCCTCAAATAAATTTTCGTTTTCAAATAAAGTGAGCTGAAATTCTTGCACCACTTTTTTTAAGGTGAAATCACTGTAAGCCACTTTTTGAATCTCCGATTATCTTGGAAACGAACCATTGTTTATATCAATCACGCTTCCGTTAATGTATTCGGGTGATTCGGTTGCCAACCAGACAATCGTTTTAGCGACCTCTTGCGGATAGGCGAATCGTTTGGTGATAACGAATTTTAAAAATGCTTCTTTTCTTTCAGGGGAATTAACCTTTTGCATATCTGTATCTACAGGACTTGCGGCTATAGCATTGATAATAATGTTCCCTTCAAAAATTTTTGAAAAGCTCTTAGTTGCATTGATTAGCCCAGCTTTAGTAATGCCATACCAAATGTCTGGATGTCCAATTTGTCCAGCGATAGAAGCATTATTAACGATACGACCACCTCTTAATAGCATTGTTTTAGCGACTTCTTCAATCAATTTTATGGGAGCTTTAAGGTTGAGATTAAGCATAGAATCTATCTTATCGTGCGTGTAATCATGATAAGGAATCGAATACATCACGCCTGCATTATTGATTAAAACATCAATCGGAGGAAGCGAATCAATAAGTGCAGGTATTCCATCCAGTTGTGTCAAATCAAATGTCACTTGTCTGATTGCATCGTTCTTCTCGAAACGGGCAAAATCTCTCGCCACTACGATAATTTCGTATCCAAGAGCCAAAAAAGCCTTAGTAACTTCCAGCCCTATTCCTTTGTTGCCACCTGTTATCAAAACCGTTTTTTTCATATTTCTTAACCAAACATCGCAATCAAATTCCGAATCCCCGACATCAACACATCAATTTCAGCCTTCGTGTTATACATCGCAAATGAAGCCCGCGCTGTTGCAGGGACTTTGTAAAAATCCATCACAGGCATCGCACAATGATGACCTGCACGAATCGCAATTCCCAAACTATCGAGCATTGTGCCAATATCGTGCGGATGAATTTTATGAAGCGTAAAAGACAAAATCCCGCCCTTCTTTTTCGCTTCACCGATGATTTTTAAACCGTCGATTTTTAATGCTTCTTGTGTCGCATACGCCAGTAATTCCGCTTCATGCGCCGCAATCGCTTCCATACCAATTGAATTTAAATAATCAATCGCCGCACCTAAACCAATCACTTCGGCAATGCTCGGCGTTCCCGCTTCAAACTTATGTGGCAAACCAGCATAAGTGCTTTTTTCAAACGTCACAGTGCGAATCATATCGCCGCCACCTTGATACGGCGGCATGGCTTCAAGTAACGCTTGTTTGCCAAGCAAAACCCCTACGCCTGTTGGCGCATAAAGTTTGTGACCTGAAAATACATAAAAATCACAATCTAACGCTTGCACATCAACAGCCATGTGCGGAATCGCTTGTGCGCCATCGAGTAAAACAGGAACGTTTTGCGCGTGAGCCAGTTCAATAATTTTTTCGACAGGGTTAATTGTTCCCAACGCATTCGACATGTGAACCACAGAAACCAGTTTTGTTTTTGCATTCAGCAACGCTTCAAATTCTGGCATCAACAATTCGCCTTCCAAATTCATCCGTGCAACTTTTAAAATCGCGCCTTTTTCCTCGCACAGCATTTGCCACGGCACGATGTTGGAATGATGTTCCATTGCCGTGATGATAATTTCATCGCCTGCATGGATGTTGGCTTTGCCATAAGTTTGCGCGACTAAATTCACCGCGTCCGTCGCGCCACGCACAAAAATAATTTCTTTTTCACTTTGCGCGTTGATAAAAGTTTTGACTTTTTCTCGAGCCGCTTCAAACAAATCGGTCGAACGCACACTTAACGTATGTACGCCGCGATGCACGTTTGCATAATCGTGGCTGTAAAGATTCACAAGGCTATCAATCACCGTTTGCGGTTTTTGGCAACTCGCGGCGTTATCTAAATAAACGAGTGGTTTATTGCGGATTTTTTCATTGAGAATCGGAAAGTCAGCGCGGATTTTTTCAATCGGATAGGTCATGTTTTTTCAGAATAAAGAAGATTAAGAATTGTCGTCATTTTAGAGACGTTCAAATGTTGAGTAAAGCAGTAGGTTTTTAAACTGAAAAATCTGAAATTACAGCGTTTATGAAGTTAAGGAATTGGGGTGAACGATGGGGCTCGAACCCACGACAACCGGAATCACAATCCGGGACTCTACCAACTGAGCTACGCTCACCATAGCGTATGTGTAACTTTTTAAAACGAGGGATTTTATTGGTACGCTTGGCAGGACTCGAACCTGCGACCCCCAGCTTAGAAGGCTGGTGCTCTATCCAGTTGAGCTACAAGCGCAAAGTTGGTCGGGGTAGAGAGATTCGAACTCCCGACATCCTGCTCCCAAAGCAGGCGCGCTACCAGACTGCGCTATACCCCGAATAATCTTTGTTTTGAAATGCTCTCAGTCATGTGCGACTTAAGAGCGCACATGATATTCACTGAATTATTTTTCGTCAATTCTTATTTTTTAATTTTTTACATTAAAATTGCAAATTGGGATTACTTTTTTTTAAAAAACAAATAATTAAATCATTTTCCAATGCAGCGTTTCACCCGCTTGCAATGGCGTAATTTCGTCATAACTTGCCTGAACTTGCCAATCTTTTTTTTCTAACGTTACTGATTCAACATTTCGTGGCAACCTATAAAAATCTGCGCCATAAAAACTCGCAAATTCTTCCAATTTATCCAGTGCGTTCGCATTTTCAAACGCTTGTGCATAAAGTTCTAACGCCGCAAAAGCACTGTAACAACCTGCACAACCACAAGAATTTTCTTTTAAATGTGTTAAATGCGGCGCACTGTCCGTACCCAAAAAGAATTTCGGATTACCGCTAGTTGCGGCTTTAACTAATGCTTCACGGTGTATTTCGCGTTTTAAAATCGGCAAACAATAATAATGCGGTTTAATGCCACCCGCTAAAATGGCATTCCGATTAAACAATAAATGTTGCGGCGTAATCGTGGCAGCAATTTTTTTACTCGCAGATTCAACAAATTCAACCGAGTCTTTTGTCGTTGCGTGTTCTAAAACAATTCGTAAATTTGGAAAATTTTTAACAATATCTTGCAAATATCGCTCAATGAAAACCCGCTCGCGGTCGAAAATATCACACGATTCGTCTGTAACTTCACCGTGAATTAACAGCGGTAAATCGTATTTTTCCAACGCTGCAAGCAATGGATAAATTTTTGTTACATCTGCAACGCCAGCGTCCGAATTTGTGGTCGCGCCTGCTGGATAAAACTTAAACGCATAAATGTGTTGAGATTGCGCCGCTTTTTTAATTTCTTCAATAGGCATTGCCGCTGTTAAATAAAGCGTCATCAACGGCGTAAAATTCAAACCTGCTGGAATAGCTTGCAAGATTTCTTCACGATACGTTAACGCCTGCTCAACCGTTGTCACAGGCGATTTTAAATTAGGCATAATAATCGCTCGAGCAAATTGCCGCGCGGTATGTGGCAAAACCGTTTTTAAAATCACGCCATTGCGAACGTGTAAGTGAAAATCGTCAGGGCGAGTCAGTGTTAATGTTTTCATTAAGTTATCTTTATAAAGGCTGTAAAATGACGCATTTTATAGGTATCCGCCTTGAAAAATGAACAAAAAACGTCATTATGTTTTTATTTTTTAGGAGTTAGAAAATGCCTCTTTATGAATATGTTTGCAAAGCGTGTGGAAATGAACTAGAAGCCTTACAAAAATTAAGTGCCGACCCGTTAAAAGATTGTCCAAAATGTCAGCAACCCTCGCTGGAAAAGAAAATTTCAGCGGCAGGTTTTCGTTTAAAAGGCAACGGTTGGTACGAAACGGATTTCAAAAGTGGTGCGAAGAAAAATGTGGCAGGCAGTGACGCGCCAGCAGCAAAAAGCAGTTGATGATTTAGGATTTTAAGCATCATGAGAATTTTTATATTACTACTAGCTTTGTTTTCAACTATCAGTTGTGAGGCGGTAACGATTAACGGTAAAGTCGTTCACGTTGCCGACGGTGACACAATTACCGTTAAATCTTACAAAGGGAAAGAGAAAATTCGCCTTTCACAAATCGATGCCCCTGAAGTGTCTCATTTTGGTTCAGCTAGTCAACCGTATGGAAAAGAAGCGACGGTTTTTTTGAAAAGTTTAGTCGCAAATCGCTCGGTGCGCGTTGAAGTTGAAGATGTCGATAGATACGGGCGAAATGTAGGAACGGTTTATGTAAATGGAAATAATGTGAATCGTGAAATGGTCAAAAATGGTTATGCGTGGGTTTATCGTCAATATGCAAAGGATTCGATGTTAATGAGTTTAGAAAAAACAGCTCGTACCAAAAGAATCGGTTTGTGGGGGTTAGATAATTCGATTTATCCACCTGATTTTAGAAAAGTAAACAAGTAGTTTTAAATATGCGCGGCAAGTGAGCAATGGTGATGTGTTGTCCCTTGCTCAATTTGCAGCGTGCTGTGTTGAATTGAATGATTTGTTTTCAGTGTTTTGGTTACTTCATCAACAAATCCGTCACCTGGATAACCCGCTGGCATGACAAGATGCACCGTCAACGCGCTTTCAGTGGTACTCATGCCCCAAATATGTAAATCGTGAACATCGCTTACACCTTTGAGTTGGCGCAGATAATGATAAATTTTCTCAGCATCGATATTTTCAGGTACAGCATTTAACGCAAGCCTTATTGAATCACGCAATAAATGCCAAGTGCTAATCAAAATCACAGCAACAATAAGCAAACTCATACTCGGATCTAGCCAATACCACGAAGTGAACATCATACCAACGCCTGCTAAAACTACGCCTAACGATAATGCAGCATCAGTAAGCATGTGCAAATACGCAGCGCGAATGTTTAAATCACCTTTACTGCCTTTTGCAAATAACCACGCCGAAACGCCGTTAATTAAAATTCCCATGCTTGCGATAGTCATCACCACATCGCCTGCAATTTCAGGCGGTTGCGAAAAACGCTGCGCCGCTTCCCAGCCAATTGCACCACAGGCAACGAGTAAAAACATGGCGTTTGCTAGCGCGGCAAAAATCGATGTACTACGCAAACCATAAGTGTAACGTTTGCATGGTGCTTTTTTAGCCAGTAATGATGCCCCCCACGCTACCAATAAACTTAAAACATCCGACAAGTTATGCCCAGCGTCAGCAATTAACGCTGTTGAATTCACTGTAAAACCATAACAAAATTCAATCAATACAAACGCACTGTTTAAAAAAATGGCGATTACAAACGCAAAACCGAAATTTTTCGGCGTGTGATGATGGTGATCATGAGCATCGTGGCTATGATTGTGATGATGCGAGTGTTCATGTTTGCGTGACATAAAATTTACCGAGACCAAATTGTGGTGCAAATCATCACAGTGCCTATCAAAATCGCTAACCATTGGTTATGACATTGTTTTTTCATTTTTTTTCAATAAAGTGGCAAGGGGTTTTCTAAAAATTAGTAAATAAAATCAGTTGATTGGCGAATTCTACTTATTCGGTAACACATATTCCCCTTGCCAATTTTCAGCGGGAGGATTGAGTTGGTAATTTTGGCAACGCTCAAGCAAGCGTGTTGCCGTTGGGTCTGACTCAGATTTAAGCAATTTTTCAAGTAACACGATTGTTTCTGAAAATTGCCTTTGTTGATAATAATTAAACGCCTTTTCATACAGTTCAATTTGGCGTAATTTTTTATCCCCAACGTTGCCTTTTTTACCCACTAATTCGTAAAGTCGAATTGGTGCAACTTTGCCCATTAACACCGCAATATCAACTAATCGCGTGACAAACACATCTTTGACCTCTTGATAAGTGGGTTCACTTATTAACGTGGAAGTGCCATAAAATTTATTGGCGGATTCCATGCGGCTGGCTAAATTCACATTGTCACCAATCACGGTATAACTCATACGGGTATCGGAGCCAATATTGCCTACAATTACCTCGCCTGTATGAATGCCAATTCGAGTATAAAAATCAAAATCAAACCCTTGTGCTTTCCATTTTTGTCCTAGTAATTGAATTTGATGTTGGCATTCGAGCGCGGCGGAGCAACTTTTAATCGCGGGTTGTTCAACATTTCGCGGTGCGCCCCAAAACGCCATCACCGAATCGCCAATGTATTTATCAACGGTTGCTTGGTTTTTCAACAAATTTAAATTCATCACATTCAGATATTCACCCAAAAAACACACCAGTTGTTCAGGTTCTAAACGTTCAGAAATTGCGGTGAAATTCGCAATGTCCGAAAAGAAAATCGTCAAATTTTTCTTTTCACCGCCTAGTTTTGCATCATCACCGAGTTCGATTAACTCTTTTACAAGGTCTGAAGGCACATATTTTTTAAACGATAACAGCCCTTTTTTCATTTTCTCCAGTTGATGACTCATGCTGATAATTTCGCTCACCCGAGAAACAATCTCCACACGACTTTCCAACTCAAATTTACCGATTTTTTCCATTTCAAGCGTGAGTTGCGCGAGCGGACGACGAATCCGACTTGCGGCAAAAAAAGCGAGCGGCAAAATGAGAAGCGTAACCGCGAAGGAAACAAAAATCATGATGATAATGTATTCGGCTTCATGGTCTTTAATGTTTTGCGCGGAAACATCGATGGCAACCACAGCATCTAGTTTTCCCATTGATGTGAAAATAGGCGCGTACGCTGACAACCAAACGCCTTGGGGATTTTCATAAATTTCAGGTTCGGTATAAATAATGCCATGTTCATTATCTGGTGTGGCATTAAATGTATTTAAGAGTGTTTTCGTGACCGCATGAGCGGGATAAATATCACCCGTTACATTGGGCGTGTTTTTAGAGCCATCCACTACTAAAATGATGTCGCCATTTTCTAATTTTCGCAGCGTATAAGCATTTGTAATGCCCGTGCCGCGATGACGCATAATTTGTAAATCACGTTTTATTTTTTCAAATACAAGCGTTTTATCATCGGCAACTGTTTTAATTTGGCTGTGCAAATCACCATCAATTTGATATGCCATCGTACTGACCATATCGGTAATTCGCATCCGCAATTGCTCACGGATAAAACCGTTTGTTTCATACAACGTAACCAGCGTCAGCACTAATGCCCCAAACAACGATAAGCCACAAAATGCAGAAACTAAGGTGAATTTTAAGGTGTATTTTTTAGTTTTTTTTGTTGGTTGTTGGTACATAAAATCCCTCGAAACTAACGAAACCAAATTGCAGCACCAATCATTGCCGCACCTGTCAAAATTGCTAGCCATTGACTGTGGCGTTGTTTTTTCATTTCTTTTCGCAATAACGAAAATTCACGTTGTTGCATTTCCGCTCGTCGCTCGGCATGTGCAGCATTGTCGAGAGCTTTATAAAGCAGCGATGGCACTTCGGGAAACTGGTCTGCAAAATCAGGCAGCTGTCGAATCAATTTTTTAATTTTAGCTTTTGGACTTAATCGCTCTTGAAACCAATTTTCTAAAAACGGTTTTGCGGTTTGCCACAAATCCAAATCGGGATAAAGTTGCCGCCCTAATCCTTCGATATTGAGCAGCGTTTTTTGCAATAAAACCAATTGTGGCTGAACGCGCATATCAAAACGGCGTGCTGTTTGAAACAAACCGAGTAACACTTGAGCAAATGAAATATCTTTGAGCGGTTTTTCAAAAATGGATTCGCATACGCTGCGAATAGCGGATTCAAATTCTTCAATTCGGGTTCCAGCAGGTACCCAACCTGATTCAACGTGCATTTCCGCCACTCTGCGATAATCACGATTGAAAAAAGCTAAAAAGTTTTCCGCCAAATAACGCTGATCCGACGCTGACAAACTGCCCACAATACCGAAATCAATCGCAATATATTTGTCGGGAATTTCAACAAAAATGTTGCCTGGGTGCATATCGGCGTGAAAAAAATTGTCGCGAAAAACTTGGGTAAAAAAGATTTCTACGCCGCGTTCAGCCAGTGTTTTGAAATCTGCACCTGCGGCTTTGAGTTGCTCAATTTCACCAACGGGAATGCCGCGTACGCGCTCCATGACTAGCACATTTTTTCGCGTAAAATTCCAATGAATTTCAGGCACATACAAAATGCCCGAATTTTCAAAATTGCGGCGCAATTTCGCCGCATTCGCCCCTTCACGCATTAAATCAAGTTCATCCAGTGTCGTTTTTTCAAATTCTTCAACGACTTCAACTGCGCGTAAACGCTTGCCATCCGCCCAAAAACGTTCCGCCAGTTTTGCCAATTCATACAACAAACCAATATCAGACGCGATGCGTGGCGCGATATTTGGGCGCAAAACTTTCACGACCACTTCTTGCCCTGAATGTAATTTTGCAGCGTGAACTTGAGCGACTGAAGCAGAAGCGAGCGGCGTTGGGTCAAATTCAGCGAATGCTTGTGAAATTGGCATTTTTAACGCTTTTTCAATCGTATTTATTGCAAGGTCAGAGCTAAAAGGCGGCACGCGATCTTGCAATTTCACAAGTTCATCAGCGATGTCGTCGGGCAATATATCTTTGCGGGTTGAAAGAGCTTGTCCAAATTTGACGTAAATCGCGCCTAAATCTTCTAATGTTTGCCGAATTCTAACGCCACGCGGTGCGGCTTCATTTTTAAATCTTGCGTAAGGAGAAAAAACCGCCAAATAACGAATCGGTTGAAAAAGAGGCGTTTGTAAAACCAGCTCGTCTAAGCCGTGTCGAATGAAAACCCATTGAATATGTGCGAGGCGATACAGTGTTTTTAAGCGCATTGGAAAAATGTGAGAAGTGAAAAAAACTGCGGCATTGTAGCGTGAAATTAAAGGATTTTACGCGCTCAATCGTCAAAAATCGTAGATGACGTAATCTTCTAAATCATCCATATTTTTAATGCGCGTTTCGCAAATTGCAAAATCACTCACCGCAATCCCCGCTTTTTTAACGCTATTTTTTTGTTTGCTAACTAACGGATGCCACGCGGGCAACGGTTGATTTTCATGCAACAAACGATACGCACAAGTGATCGGCAACCATTCATATTCAGTAAAACTTTCATCTTGCAATTGCAAACAATCAGGCACAAGTTCTGTGCGTTGCGGGTAGTTTATGCAACGACAGGTTTTTAAATTCAATAACTTACATGCCACGCGAGTGCTATAAATTTCTCCCGAATCTTCATCCTCCAATTTATGCAAACAACATCTACCACAACCATCACAGAGCAATTCCCATTCTTCGCTGCTCATTTCAGTTAACGTTTTTGTTTCCCAAAATTTCATTGCCAAAGCTCCCAAACAGGTTTTATTTTTTCAGGCAAAGGCGCAAGTCGTCCTAATTCGAGCCATTGATTTTCAGGGCTATGAAAATCTGAACCTGCTGAACCTGCCAATTCAAATTGCGTCGCAAAGCCTGCTAAGACACGCATTTCATCAGGGTTATAACGTCCTGTTACCACTTCCATACCTTGCCCACCTGCATTTTTAAAGACTGTTAATAATTTTCGCATTCGTGTTGCCGTTAATTTATAACGCAGCGGATGTGCTAACACCGCAATGCCGCCTGCGGCGAGAATGGCTTGTACGGCAGATTCTAACGGTGTCCAAATGGTTGGCACATAAGCGATTTTTCCATCGCCTAAATAACGTTCAAATGCTTCAGAAACCGTTGCAACATGCGCTTGTGAAACTAAAAAATTGGCAAAATGTACCCGCGTAATCATTTCATTGCTAGCGACTTTTTGTACGGATTCGAGAGCGTTTAAAATGCCTTTTTTAGCCAGTTTTAGCGAAATTTTTTCAGCGCGTTGTGTTCTCATAATGTGCAGCTGGGAAATAATTTTTTGCAGCTCTTCATTTTCAGGCTCGATATTTAAACCGACAATATGAACACCTAATTTTTCCCATTGCGCGGAAATTTCGATGCCGTTGATGAGTGTTAAATTTAAACTATTCGAGCTGTTTCGAGCTTCAATCAGTCCTGCGGTAGTATCGTGATCGGTTAAAGCAAGCGTTGTCACACCTTTTTCAGCCGCGCGTTTAACTAAATTCGTTGGCGATAACGCGCCATCGGATGCTGTGGAATGACAATGTAAATCATAAAGTTGAGTCATATTTTCTGTTTTTGAAAAAATAGCCGCTGTCAAGATAACAGGCTTATAATTGGAACATTATAAAGTTTTTGAGCGATGTGGAGGCGTAGATGTTTCATGTACGCGGTTTTACGCTGATTGAAGTGTTAATTTCGATGGTAATTTTAGCAATAGGTTTATTAGGACTTGCCGCTATGCAAGCAATTTCGTTGCGTGACAATTTGGATTCTTATAATTATCAACAAGCGACTTTGTTGGCTTATGAAATGCAGGATCGAATTAAAGGAAATAGCAGTGCGAATTGGACAGGAGCAACGATCGGAACAGGAGATTGTACAAAAGTAGCTCCTTGCGATAGTCAGACAATGGCAAATAATGACTATGGATATTGGGAAAAAAGTGTTGAAGCGACGTTACCAAAACCTACAAATACTTCAACAAAAATGGTTGATATTCAACTTAGCAGTAGCGTAAATAAAGCAGGTTGTAAAGGCACTTACTCAACATCACTTTGCTTAATTACAACGTGGGCGCGGGCAAATAATAAAGATTCCAACAAAGCCTCAAAACTAGACAACGAAGCACACTTTTACTTAGAGGTTACGCCATGATGAAAAAACAACGCGGCGTTACGATGATTGAACTCATGATTGCAATGATGCTGGGTTTAGGCTTAGTGGCAGGCATTGGGCAATTGTTTGTACAATCACAGAAAAGTTTTCGGTTACAACGTAACGTCAGTGATATGACGGATGATGCGACTTTCGCATTGGAGGATTTTGCAAAAGGACTTATGACAGCTGGTTATTCCTTAACGGGAACAAATTTTGAGTGTGAAACAATAACAACTACAAAACTAGATGATTTGACTGTTTTATCAACAAGAACTACTTGTAATCATGCTAGTGATACAGAACAGGAAAAAATGTTAAAACTCGCTGATAATCAAAACGATGTTTTAAGTTCTGGGCTAAATTTAACGTGTAACGATGTAACAACTACCACAGATGATTCAAAACCAGCAACAGCAACTGAACCAGCACAACCCGCCACGGTGCAATTCACCACAGTTACAACCAAGTGTGAAACTGTTAAGGGGACAGATGACAAACTTATTTATCGCTTCAAATTAGATCAAACCCAAAGCCATGAAAATAATTCGATTTGTATTGTTAATTCTTATGATGCTCAGGATATAGTCCCTGTTTATGTTTTACACGATAACACTAAGAAAGAATTAACTTGTAAGTCAAATAATACCTGGCAACCTATGATTTCTGAAGTTGAAAAAGTAGAGTTTCGTTATGGCATTAAAGATAAAGATGCTGGGATGTTTTATTACACCAAAGCAGAAAATATTACTGATTGGACAACAGTATTTGCAGTAAAAATTTTTCTTGTTATGCGTAGTGCAGAAGATAAACTCACAAAAAATAAAATAAAGTACAAAATAGAAAATCAAGAATATACGGCTACCGATAATCGACTTTATAAGGTATTTACAAAAACAATTTTCTTGCGTGCAACAGATAATTAAGTGAATGCTATGAAAATCGATTTTTCACCTTTAGGCGATGCTATTGAACAATTAGAAAAAAGTATTCATTTTTCAACCTCTGAATTGGCAAAAAATGATTATGAATTGTTTGAGCAATTTCGCAATTCAGTAATTCAATGTTTTGAATTTACTTATGAATTAAGTCACAAAATGTTGACACGTTATTTGGAAGAAATAGCTGCTAATACCGAAGAAATTGATTTAAGCACTTTTCAAAATATCATTAGAATCGGTAATCAAAAAGGATTGTTGCTTTCTGATTGGACGCAATGGCGCGATTATCGGCAGGCGCGTACAAATAGCTTACATACTTACAACAGAAGTAAAGCAGAAGCGGTTTATGAAATTGCTTTTGATTTTCTAATTGAAGCTAAATTCTTATATCAGCAACTGCTTGAACGGAGCCAAAGAAATGCCATCGATTGATTTATCAACTGAAAATTGGTGTGAAGTGTGTGAAATCTTACAAACACACGCCCGCAATTATTCTGTTTGGGCATTTGGTTCACGAGTTAAAGGAAATGCAAAAAAGTATTCAGATTTAGATTTGGTAATTGTCACGCTAAAACCATTATCGCTTTCAAAAATGGCTCAGATTAGAGAAGCCTTTGATGAATCCAACTTACCGATTCGTGTTGATATAGTTGATTTGGCAAGCACAAATAAATCATTTCAAAAAATCATTGAACAACAGAAAGTGGTGATTCAAGAGGGACAAAATGATGCAATCAACGATTAAAAAACAACACGGCGCAGTTTTAGCATTTTGTCTTGTAATGTTACTTTTATTGACAATAGCAGGCACGCGAATGATTCAACAAAACAAGCAGCAATTGGAAATAGCCAATAGCGCAAGATTGCTAACACAAGAATTTGCCAATGCAGAGGGCGTTTTGGCAGAAGCTGAAAATCTTCTCGAAACGGATGCTGCTCATACTGATCCCACTGACAACCCAGTAGATCTCTACGACGAATCTCATCAATGCACGCCGATAGACACCGTGTTTAAGCAGCAGATATTATTAGCTGGCACAGTATTGATTGATCGAACAATGGATGATGGGAGGAAAGTTAAAGCAGAGATTTTAGATTCATGGTGCGCTGACAAAAACGGTGAACTTATTCGCAAATGTACATCCTATAACCATATAACAGGGGTTGTTACTTGCTATCCGTTAGCTAAAGATCCAGATGGTGAGGTTTGTACGGGTAAAACTATTAAGGAAGTTGCTGCACTTTTTTCTGATGCTGAAGCGTGTTATCAGCATTATAACCCGCGTGCTGTTGATGACTACGATTACACTGATCCAACTATTATCGCGAGTGTGCCTACTCCAGCACCAGCAAGATGCCCTGTTGAAACCTACACAATTCGAGCCATTTCCTTCAATCCAAGTGGTGCAGAACGTGAAGTAGTTAGAGGAAAGCAAATTAAATGTGGAACAAATACGGGCTAAAAATGACCATAAATAAAGGCTTTACACTTATAGAACTCATGGTTACTGTTGCCATCATGTCAATCATGTTGGCAATTGGCTTGCCGAGTTTTCAATCAATCATTGCAAGTAGTCGTTTGACTTCATCGGCAAATGCAATGGTTAGTGCCTTGCAACTTGCTCGTGCCGAAGCATTGAAACAACATAAAACCGTTGTTATTCGTAAAAAAGATGATGATTGGGCAAAGGGTTGGGAAGTTTTTGTTGATGATTTAATTGAAAATAAAACATTTGATCCAGGTGAGACTGTTTTAGTGATTAGTTCCTCTGACGCAATTAGTCCAACAATGACAGTTGTCGCAACTTATTCAAATTATGTGAGTTATGGAGCGAATGGTCGTATTAACATAGGCGGGCATTTTACTTTCTGCTCTGGCTCAGATTACCGTTCTGTTGTGATTGCCGCTACAGGCAGAGTTCGTGTTGAAATCCCTTCATCATGTAGTTAGCTTAACGCGATAAAAATTTTACTAATTTCACTGAATTTTCGTCCCGCCCCACAATTTCCAAAATATGACCATGCAAACGCAGACTTGTTCCTTCATTTGGAATGGTTTCCATAAAATCTAAAATTAACCCATTCAAAGTTTTTGCATTTTCTGTCGGTAAATTCCATTGCATCAAACGATTTAATTCGCGCACGGTGATACTCGCTTCTACTAAATAACTACCATCACTTTGTTTTTGAACCGCATTTTCCTCATCGGTAATGAGTTCACCGACAATTTCTTGCAGTAAATCATCAAGTGTGACCAATCCTTGCACATCGCCATATTCATCAACAACCAGTCCAATGCGAATTTTTTCATTTTTAAAATGCAACATTTGGGTATGAACAGGTGTACTTTCGGGAATAAAAGTCGGTTTGGTCAGCAAACTGATAATAGTTTGTTTATCAAAATCTTCATGATGAATTTCAACCAACGCTTTTCGCAAATGTAAAAAACCAATCACGCGATCTACATTCTGTTTATAAACAGGTAAGCGTGTATGCGGACTGTTTTTAATTTGCAAAATAATTTGCTCAATCGGCTGTTCTAAATCGATGCCAACAATTTCGTTGCGCGGTGTCATGATGTCTTCAACAGTCGCTGAATCTAAATCCAAAATACCCAACAGCATTTTTTGATACCGCGCTGGCATGACGCTTTCTGCTTCGGAAATAATACTTTTAAGTTCATCTTTATTTAGTTCATCGTGACTAGACTTTGACGTATCCACACGAACCAAACGCAATAAGCCGTGTGTGAAAGCGTTAATAAGCCAAACAATAGGATAGAAAATTTTTAGTAACCCTGTAAAAATCCAAGCTGATGGAAAAGCGAGTAATTCAGGTTTTATTGTCGCTAGAGTTTTTGGCGTTACTTCAGAAAAAAGTAACATCACAATGGTAACTAATGCGGTTGCAATGGCAACGCTCGATTCCTCATCTGCATAAAGTTTGATAGCAATGACGGTTGCAATGGAGGAGGCGAAATTATTGACAAAATTATTACACAATAAAATTAGCCCTAGTACGCGCTCAGGACGTTGCAATAATCGATTTGTGCGAATTGCCCCCGCGTGCTTTAACTTTACAAGGTGTCGCAATCGATAACGATTGAGCGTCATTAAAGACGTTTCAGAGCCAGAAAAAAAGGCGGATAACACTAACATCAACAAAAGTATGCCAAGCAGCATACTAAGAGGCATATCGTTCAAGGAAAACGCTCGCGGAGTTGTGAATAACTCGTCTAGTGTCTACGGTGGCAAATTTTTGTCAAGTCTAAAAAATGACACATTTTTATGTTTTACTGTTCAAATTACATGAACAAAGTGCAATAATGGCATGAAATAAAAAGCATTTTTCGCACCATTTTGTCAAAAATGTTGGGCGTAAATACGCGAATAATAAAGAATTTCTTTTATCCACTGACCGTGCTTTAACTATATCGCATAAATTTTTAAGTTTGACTGAGTGAAAACGTATGGCTTTACAACCCCAGATTCTGTTAATTGACGATAATCAAACACGCATCCAAGAAGTTGAAATTATTTTTCAATTTATGGGGTATGAAGTAAAAACCATCGGTTCAGAGAATTATGCAGATTATTTGCACGAAATTAACCGTGTTTGTAGCATTTTTATCGGTGAAGGGATTCGCAAACAATTCATGATTTTGAATGAAATTGTAGAAATGGCGCGAATTCCCGTCATTTTTATTACTGACGAAAGTGAAGAATTACCTGTTGAAAAAGTTCACGAAAAATTATTTCATATTTTGCCTTCACCGTTACGACATACGCATTTAAGCCCACTTCTTGCAAAACTCACTATTAACCGCATTGACCCTGTTCCTTGCACGCCTGAAACACAGAAAATTGTTCTAAACACCGTTGAAAATTCCAATACGCTTTCACTGATTGCCTCGCGTTTGAAAGGCAACAGCGCGGCAATGGTGCAAATTCGCAAAATGATTGCTCAAGTGGCTGAATCGGACGCGACCGTTTTAATTTTGGGTGAATCGGGAACAGGCAAAGAAGTCGTTGCTAATGCGTTGCATGATGCGTCTTTGCGTCGAGATAAACCGTTTGTGCCAATCAATTGCGGCGCAATTCCTGCTGAACTTTTAGAAAGCGAATTATTCGGACACGAAAAAGGCGCGTTCACAGGTGCATTAAGCGCGAGGCAAGGGCGGTTTGAACTTGCCGAAGGTGGCACGTTGTTTTTAGATGAAATTGGCGATATGCCATTGCCAATGCAGGTTAAATTGTTGCGTGTATTGCAAGAACGCACATTTGAACGTGTCGGTGGTAATAAAACAATTCATTGCGACGTGCGAGTAATTGCTGCAACGCACCGTCAGTTAGAAAATGAAATTAAAAACAACCGTTTTCGTGAAGATTTGTTTTACCGTTTGAACGTTTTCCCCATCGAATTACCGCCACTCAAAGAACGCGCTGATGATATTCCTATGTTAATCGAAGAATTGATTACCCGCATGGTGCAAGGAAATCGTGGTTTTGTAAAACTTACGCCAAACGCACTCGCCACGTTGATGAATTACGAATGGCACGGTAACGTACGCGAATTAGCAAATTTGATTGAACGGCTAGCGATTATTTATCCGAAAGGGCTAGTAGATGTAGATGATTTGCCAGAAAAATTTAAACAACATCGCTCTGAAGCCAAAATTGATTTCACTTTGCCTGACGTGCCAGAAAATAAACAGGATGAAATTAAAGTTCGCCAAGAAATTGTCGAAAACGTGACGCAAATGACGCAAACCACGCCAGATGAAATGCACGCTTTGATGAGTCCGCACGAATATGTTCCCGAAACGACGGTGCAATTGCCGCAAGAAGGCATTGACTTGAAAGAATACTTAAACACAATGGAATTTGAGTTGATTCGTCAAGCGTTAGAAGAATGTAACGGTGTCGTCGCACACGCTGCGAAACGTTTAAATATGCGCCGCACAACGCTTGTTGAAAAATTGCGTAAGTTCGATTTAGCGCGTTAAAACACCGTCGTTTTTTTGACGACTATGTCATTTTTCTCACTGGCATCAATTGTGCTATAGGTTATAGCAATCGCCCTAGATTTAGAGAGAATAAAAATGAATGACATCCGCATAACACCTGCTTTAGAGCAAATTCGTAACTTATCTATTGCTGCGGGTAGCAGCGTCCCTGAAGTGCCAGCCGAAGGCATTGATTTTGGTTCTGTTTTAAAGCAAGCCATTAACGATGTGAATGAAAAACAGCAGGTCGCCTCTAATTTAAAAGCCGCTTTTGAAGCAGGCGACAAAACGATGAATTTGGCAGAAGTGATGGTTGCATCGCAAAAAGCCAGTGTTTCTTTTCAAGGTCTTTTACAGGTTCGAAATAAGTTAGTCGAATCCTATAAAGATGTCATGAATATGCCCATGTAATTTTAGCCTCCCAGTGAACAGACAATGAGTGAACAAACTAGCACAAATCCGCTCGCTGCAACGGGTGGCGCGGATTTAACAACCGAAACAGCAGGCAATCAAGGTGGCGGATTTTTGTCGAACTTGCACCTTGAAGGACATCCTGCCATTCGTGGACTTGCCAAATTGACCGTTGCAAGACAAGTCGCCATTATGCTCGGTTTAGCATTGAGCGTGGCGATTGGGATTGCGGTCGTTTTATGGTCGCAAGATGCCAACTACGCTCGGCTTTATACCGAATTAAATGATAAAGATACTGCTGAAATTCTCGATGCGTTACATGCACAAGGCGTGGATTATAAAATCGAAGAAGGCGGTGCAATTATGGTACTTGCTGACAAAGTTAATGACACAAAGTTAAAACTTGCCGCGCAAGGTTTACCAAAAAGTAATAGTGTCGGTTACGAATTGCTTGATAAAGAACAAAGTTTTGGCACCAGCAAAAGTGCGGAAATGGCACGTCATCAGCGTGCTTTAGAAGGCGAAATTGCTCGCACAATTATGTCAATTCAAAGCGTAAAATCGGCACGAGTGTTACTTGCCTTACCCATACAATCTGTGTTTGTGCGCGAACGTAAAAAACCGAGTGCGTCAGTGATTGTGCATTTGTATCAAGGTCGCGCACTCGATAAAGGACAAGTTGATGCGATTGTACATTTGGTTTCGTCAAGCGTGCCACAACTTGATGCCGATCACGTTACTGTAGTTGATTACAAAGGCAATTTACTTAGTTCACGCGCCACAGCTGCCGAAAATTTGACGGCAAATCAATTCGAATATAAAACCAATATCGAAGACCATTTGATGCGTCGTATTGAAAACATTATGTCGCCGTTAGTGGGAGCTGAATCGATGCGTGTACAAATTTCAGCTGATGTAGATTTCACTGAAACGGATAAAACGCAAGAAAGTTTCAACCCTGATATGCCAGCGTTGCGTAGTGAACAAACTACCGATGAGCAGAACAAAGAAAATCCACAAGGTGTGCCTGGTGCATTGACTAATCAGCCAACTCCAGCTGGAGCCGCAATTGAAACCATTCCACCTGTTGATCCTAATTCATTGGTGAATGATTCAAATGGCAAAGGTTATGCGTCAAAAACAGCAACCCGAAACTATGAATTAGACAAAACAATTACCCATACTAAATTAGCAACAGGGGTCTTGCGTCGATTATCTGTCGCCGTTGTTGTCGATGATCGACATATTCCACAAGGTGATGGCAAAATTAAGTCGCAACCTTACGCGCAAGAAGATTTAAATCGCTTTAATGATTTGGTAAAACAAGCTGTGGGTTTTGATAGCGGACGTGGCGATCAAGTCACTGTCACGAATGTAAGCTTTAGAGGTGCTGACTTAGATGCACCACCTGAATTACCATTGTGGCAAGAAGCGTGGTTTATCGATTTGGTCAAACAAGCCGCAGCGGTACTTGCAATTATCTTCTTAATCTTTGGTATCTTGCGCCCAACCATTCGTGCCTTGATTGCCAAGGATGAAGACGAAAAACGCGCGATTGCTGAAGCTGAAGAACAGGCGCGTATGGCAGCATTACTTGCCGCTGGCTTTGTCTTAGACGATGATGGTACACCGCTTGCTCTAACTGAAGATGAACAACAAAAAATTGACGATTTGTTAGAATCAATGGATATGCCAAAAGCCTACCAAAACCGTTTGGATTATGTGAAACGCTTAGTTGATGACGATCCAAAAGTCGTTGCACAAGTATTGAAAACATGGGTGAGAAGAGATGTCGGATAAAATTTTAATGCGCTATTCTGACAAAGCGGCAGTTTTATTACTTGCTGTTGGAATGGACAAAGCAGCGTTTGTTTTAAAACAGATGAATCCACGCGAAGTGCAAGCTGTTTGCGCGTCGATGGCAAATGTCGGTGATGTTTCAGTACCATTGATTGAAGAGATTTTGGAGGAATTTATCCAAGACGTGAAATCACAAACTGCGCTAGGTATGAATTCTGATGATTATATTCGTACCGTACTTGTGAACGCACTGGGTGCAGATAAAGCAAATAGCATTTTGGACAGAATTTTCCAAGGCGGCAGCTCAAAAGGTATTGAACAACTTAAATGGCTCGATTCACGTTCAATTGCTGACATGATTCGCTCAGAGCATCCGCAAATTGTAGCAACGTTACTTTCGCTTATGGATCCAGAGCAAGCAGCGGAAGTGATGATGCACTTTCCTGAAGCAATGCGACCAGATTTGACGATGCGAATTGCAACTATGCAAGGGATTCAACCACAAGCGTTGCGCGAGTTGGATCAAATTATGGAAAAACAATTGACAGGATCTGACAACGTGAAATCGACAAGTCTTGGTGGTGTTGATACAGCGGCGAGTATTTTGAACTTCATGGATACGTCGGCAACGGAAATGGTAATGAACGAAATTACCGAACAACGTGCTGAACTTGCACAAGAAATTCAAGAAAAAATGTTCACCTTTGACGACCTTATCGGCATCGACGATCGTGGTATGCAAACTATGTTGCGCGAAGTGGCAACCGGTAACTTGTTACTTGCGCTGCGTGGCGTTGATGACGCATTAAAAGAGAAAATTTTCTCAAATATGTCAAAACGTGCGGCAGAAATGCTACGCGACGATTTGGAAGCCTCGCCACCTGCAAAACTTAGTGATGTTGAACAAGCACAAAAAGATATTCTTGCCATTGCGAAACGTTTGGCAGAATCAGGTGAAATTAGCTTAGGTGGTAATGCAGATGAGCTTGTCTAATCGACCACGTTTTACGGCGGCTGAACTTGAGTCGTTACATTTGTGGGCGACTCCCAATTTAGGAGAAGAAGACGAGCCGTTAGATTTGCCTGAACCTAACTTTTTGCCAGAAGAACCGCCAGCACCAACGTTGACGGTTGAAGAAATTGAAGCAATTCAAAAGCAGGCTTATAACGAAGGTTTCGCGCTAGGTAAACAAGAAGGCTATCAAGCGGGTTTTGTCGAAGGATCGAAAAAAGGCTATGACGAAAATGTGCATTTAATTGAAGCTCGCACAGATCAACTGATTGCCATTTTAGAATCTTTCACCACACCGTTTAAGCATCTTGATGATAGTGTTGAAAAGGCATTAGCAGATTTATCGGTCAAAATTGCGCGACAAATTTTGCACCGTGAAATTGAACTCGATTCAGGGCAAGTTATCGCTGCGGTAAAAGCCGCAATTAACGCTTTGCCAATTGCGTCGCAAAATCTAAAACTTTATTTGAATCCTGAAGATGCGGATTTAGTGAGGTTTAATTTAGGGCTAGGCGAAATGCAATCCGCGTGGGAAATTGTTGAAGATCCTTCAATTACACGCGGTGGCTGCAAAGTGGATACTGAAATTTCTCACGTCGATGCAACGATTGAAAATCGTTTAAATGCGGTTTTAGAATCAATGTTTGGCGAGGAATTTGAACCTGCCGCACCTCCTATTGTTAAAAATTCGGTATCAAAAAGGGAGTCTGAAGAATGATTTCCAAAGCCAACCGTTCCTCTGTTTGGTTAGAGCGTTTAAAACCTTACGCTGAGAAAATTCATGAGCCGCACGATTTAATCGTAGAAGGCAAACTTTCACGCATGGTCGGTTTAACACTTGAAGCGATTGGTTGTCGAGCGGCAATTGGTTCGCGTTGCGAAATTGAAACGAAAAATGGACGCATGGTTGAAGCGGAAGTAGTAGGTTTTTCTGGTTCTAAAGTTTTTTTAATGCCAACCGCTGAAGTTCACGGTTTAGAACCTGATTGTCGTGTCATTCCGATGGGCAAAAATAGTTTGGCAAAAGTGGGGTTTGGATTATTAGGGCGTGTTTTAGATGGTGCGGGAAATCCGCTTGATGATAAAGGCGCGTTAAGAACAACATCACAAATTTCGCTCAATGGAACCCCGATTAACCCGCTGTCACGCAAACCAATTCGTGAACCGTTAGATGTTGGCGTTCGAGCAATCAATTCGATTTTAGCAGTCGGACGTGGACAACGGATGGGGTTATTTGCAGGAACTGGGGTTGGTAAAAGTATTTTGCTTGGCATGATGACTAAATTTACCAACGCCGACATTGTGGTTGTTGGCTTAGTGGGTGAGCGTGGGCGCGAGGTAAATGAATTTGTTTTAAAAATTCTCGGTGAAGAAGGTTTAAAACGTGCTGTGATTGTAGCCAGTCCAGCCGATTGTCCGCCGCTGATGCGTGTGCATGGCGCATTACTTGCAACCAGTATTGCTGAGTATTTTAGAGATCAAGGCAAAGACGTTTTACTTTTAATGGATTCACTAACCCGATTTGCTCAAGCGCATCGTGAAATTGCGCTTGCCATTGATGAGCCGCCTGCAACAAAAGGTTATCCACCTTCAGTATTTGCAAAATTGCCGCATTTGGTTGAAAGAGCAGGTAATGCTGACGAAGGCGGCGGTTCAATTACCGCTTTTTATACAGTTTTGGCAGAAGGTGACGATACAAATGATCCAATTGCCGACGCAGCGCGAGGCGTTTTAGACGGACATATCGTGTTATCGCGGGCTTTAGCGGAATCGGGACACTTTCCAGCTATTGATATTGAGGCTTCAGTCAGTCGAGTTATGCCTGACATTGCAGACCCAAATCATCTGAAATTAGCGCGGGACTTGCGGCGACTTTATTCACTTTATCAACAAAATAAAGATTTAATTAGCGTTGGGGCGTATCAACCAGGATCAGATCCGCGTATTGATCAAGCGATTGCAAAACATCCCGCAATTGTTGATTTTTTACAGCAAGATATGGACACGCCTGTGAGCATTGAACAAAGTTTATATCAGCTAGAAGTGTTATTGAATTTGAAATAATTTTTAAAAGCGAGCTAGCTCATGATGAAACGATCTAAAAGATTACAAACTATTGTCGATATTAAAGCGCGGCAAGAGCAGGCAGCGTTAGAAATTTTAGGGCAGTCGCAGCGACAACATACTGAAATGAAAAAGCAAGTTGAAGGCTTGACGAATTATCGCGGCGATTATGTTGATAAATGCAATGCGTTGGCGCGTGATGGCGTGAAAGTTTCGCGCTTGATTGAATTTCGCGCCTTCATTGACAAACTTGATATTGCCATTGCTGGGCAAGAAAAATTACTTAATCGCATTGAACAAGATGTGCAAATGAAAAGACAGGTTTGGGAATTTACCCATCGCAGCACACAAACGATTCAAAAAGTACGCGAATCCGCGTTAAAAACAGAAAAGAAAATTGAAGATAAACGTGAGCAACTTGAACAAGATGAGCGAGCTTCACGTTTTGGACGCGCAAAAGCAACAGACTTTTAGCACTGTAAATATTTAAATCTAAGGTTAAAAATTATGATGACCGTGACGACTCCTTCTGTGATAAACACTTTAACGCCAATGACTGAAGGCGTAGTCAATTCTGCAACAGCGGGTGCGGTAGTTGTGCCTAATGCGGATTTCACTAATGCGTTAAATGTACAATTAACAGCAGCAACAGTAGCCTCCGCAAATTTAACAGCTGCGCCCATTCTTGATGACGCGACGTTACTTGCTACGCAAACCGCTTTGCTTGCTACAACAGCTAATGCTCAGTTACCAGAAAGTGCAGTAAATCCAGTTGCTGCAACGACAAATTTAACGACACAACAATCCGCTATATTGACGGAATCAGCACCTTTAGTAACGCACACGCTTTTAGCAACACAATCAATTCCATTGCAAAATACACAAACGCCAGAATTTGCAATGACCAGCGAAGACAGTGAAATTTTGTCGAATGTGACCGATACGCTCAAATTTATCGCTACTGGCGCGAAATTAGGCGATACCTTGCCAGAAGGACAAGTGATTCGCTTGCAAAACACAAATACTTCCACGCCGCTCACACAACAAACCGTGCAGACCGCCGTGCAACAATCAGCGACCGCAACGACAGTTAATACGCCAGCGGCGGTTTTAGCGCAACAAGCCATGCCTGCACAAACAGGTGAAATTTCATCCAATCCGCAAACTCAAATTCAGTCAGTTGAAACGTTAGACGAACCCCTTTTGTTAAAAATTCAGAATGAAGTTGCAGTTGAGAAAATTGTTGGGACACCAGTTCAAGCGCAATCAGTTCAAACTGAGGTTCCTGTTGTGAGCGCAATAGCTGCTCAAGCGCACACGATTCAAGCTGAAAAACCTGTTGTCACAACACCACCAGCTCAAGCGCAAATGATTCAAGCTGAAAAACCTGTTGTCACAACAACTATAGCTCAAGTACAAGCACAAACCGTTCAAGTTGAAAAACCTGTTGTGAGTGAAGTGCCAGCTCAAGCACAAACGGTTCAAGTTGAAAAATCTGTTGCGAATGCAACACTAGTACAATCACAAACCATTCAAGCTGAAAAACCTGTTGTGAGTGAAGTGCTAGTTCAAGCGCAAACTGCTCAAGCTGAAAAAACCGTTGCGACCACAACAGTACAAGCCGTTCAAGGTGAAGTGTCAGTTCAAACGCAAACGGTTCAAGCCGAAAAAACCATTGTGAGTGAAACACCAGTTCAAACACAAATCGTTCAAACTGAAAAACCAGTTGTGAATGCAACGCCAGTTCAAACGCAAACAGTTCAAGCTGAAAAACCAGTCAGTGAAATTCCTATGCGAAGTGTTGCAGGTGAAATTCCAGCTCAACATTTACAAAATGAATCAGAAAAAAATGCACTCAAAACTAATGAGCCTGTAAAAAAAGAGGATTTACCGCTGCAAAATGAAGAATTTTTATTAGCGCAAACTTTGCCAACTTTGGTGCAAAACGAAAGCACAACAGCTGTAGAAACAGTTGACGGTTCTTTAACTAAAAACACTGAATCACAAGAAAATTCACAGCGTGAAGCAGAAAATTCTGAACCAAAACCATTAGTTACAGCACAAGCGGTTCCTGTTCAAATAGACGCTGAAACGGCTACATTTGATGCACCTGCTGAAGATAAACCTGCTTTAACACCTGCGAAAAATTTACTTGCTGATGTCATTGCAAATCGTAATAATGGTGGTGATATGGCAAGCAACAGCGGCGATAAAAAAGGCAGTGACACGCCTGCAAATTCTGCTGCTTTGCCAACGGATAGTGCGGTGAAAAATGCGCTTGATAATAAACAGCCGCTAGACACAAAATCATTTGCGAGTTTATTAAATGCTGAAAAATCAGAAACTGTTAGCATAGCAGTAACAAGTGCCACGACAAATGATAAAGTCGCGCCACAAATTGCAACGGCTGCGGTAAATAAATTAGCTCAAGATATGAAAACCGATGTTCCCGCATTGACGCGCCCACTTTCTCATCCTAATTGGAATCAAGAAGTTGGCGAGCGCATTATTTGGATGAATAATCGTGGTATTTCTAGCGCGGAAATTCGCATGAACCCACAAAATATGGGACCAATTACGGTGCGAATTGACGTTGATGCAGAGCAGCAAACTTCTGTGTCATTTACCGCACAAAATGCCGATGTTCGCACGGCATTAGAAGCCTCAATTCCAAGATTGCGCGAAATGCTCAGTTCGCAAAATTTAAATTTAGCTGATGTGAATGTGTCGCAACAATCATCAACAAGTGCAGATTCAAACGGTTCGCAACGTCAAAATGCTCAAATGGCAGCAGACGCTTCGGCTAACGGTCAAGGCAATCGTCAATCTAATCAAGAAGTTGATGCAAACGGCAATCCCGTTCGTCAATTGGGTGCAAATGGCGAAGAGATTGCGGTTGATGAATTTGCAAACGGTCAGGTCATTGAAGGCAACGGCACAAACGGAATGTTGAGTCTTTTTGCTTAAAAAAAATTTAACTTTGAAATCAGCGGCAACGGCGAAGGGCTTGCCCAATACAAAAAAATCGTCAGTAACGTCATTAACGCAGATGATGGCAAATTTTTGTAATGAAACAGTTTTAATGCCGTGCCGAATGATTTTTTAATGCGTCGATTCGATAAATCGACGCTATAAAGTTCATCAAGCAGTAAATGCACTAAAAATCCAAATCCTAAAAAAAAGCCATTTAGCCAGGCATAAAGCACATCTTGTTCAAACGCATAATGACTGACACAAATCATTGCCAGTGAAAAGAAACATAACGCTAAAATCGAATGAAAAATCCCACGATGTACAGTAAAACGCGCAAGTGATGCTAAAACTAAATAGCGAGTGAGCAGATAAATTACCGCTGCCAAAATCAACAATTGATAAGATTGTGCGATGTGTTTTAAAAAAGAAAGTACCGCTGTTGCTGACAAAAGTGCGAGAACGTTAAACAATAGACGCACAGGTTTTGAATTAACGGCATCAATATCGGGTAGCATTCCTCCTACAATTCCCAAAAAAACCAGCCAAGGCGCGTGTGAAAAATTCAGTAGGTGTGAATTCACACCTAAAACTGCTACGACGCTGCTACTACTCGCCGCAATTGAAACGTGTACATTAAAATTAGCCATTTAAATTCAAAATAATAAAAATGATTCAAGAATTGATTGTTACCACAAAAAATGCCGTTGGCGCGGTGCATCTTGCGCCAATGGGCGTACATATTTATGGCGATGAAATTGCTATTTTGCCATTTCGTCCGTCAACGACATTGACAAATTTGCTCGAAACAAAAATGGCGGTTTTAAATTATTGTGACGATGTGCGAATTTTTGCAGGTTGCTTAACAGGACGGCGTGATTGGAAATTACAAAATCTGGTTTTAGAAAAGGCATTAGCACACAGCGTGGTTAAATTAGTGCGCGTTGAAGATGATGACACTCGTCCAAAACTGGTTTGTAACATTTTAAAAACGGTAAATAACTCGCCATTTTTAGGATTTAATCGCGCTCAATTTTCGGTTTTAGAAGCTGCAATTTTAGTTAGTCGTTTAAAAATGTTACCCATTGAAAAAATCGAAAATGAAATTGCGTATTTAAAAATTGGTTTAGAAAAAACCGCAGGTGAGCGTGAATGGGAAGCATGGAATTGGCTGATGGAAGCAATTGAAACTTTCAAAATGGAGAATTTAAAATGACAGGAATGCTTGCAAGTGTAAAAAACTTAGCCGAAGTGCGATTAGTTTTGCAAGAGAATGTTGATATTATCGATTTAAAACAACCTGAATTTGGCGCGTTAGGTGCTTTGCCTGTTGAATTAGTTACTGAAATTGTTGATGAAATAAACGAACGTTGCTTAGTCAGTGCAACAGTGGGTGATTTGCCAATGAATGCTGAAATTATTTTTAACGCGGTTTCAGAAATGACAAAAACAGGCGTAGATTTTGTCAAAATTGGCTTTTTCCCTGCACAAAATTGGAATGAAATCGTCAAAAAACTCGCAAATTTAACGCCAAATACAAAATTGATTGCTGTTTTATTTGCGGACGCAAAATCTGATTTTTCGATTATTGCAGAACTGAAAAAAGCAAATTTTACAGGCGTGATGCTAGATACGATGAATAAAAAAAATGGTTCACTTCTTGATGTGATGACAGTAGAGAAAATTGCTGAATTTGTAGCGTTAGCTAAAAAAAATAATTTGATTTGCGGCTTAGCAGGTTCGTTGCGTGAAGAAAATATCGGGAAATTATTGCCATTAAATGCTGATTATTTAGGATTTCGAGGTGCGTTGTGTATTAAAAATAATCGTGTAGATATGCTTGATAAAACATCTCTTGTACGAATTCGTCAGGCTGTTTGAATAAAGCGAAATTCAAGGAATGGGCAAATTGAAAAATAAACCAAAATAAGCAATTGTTATGGCTAATGTGACTAAAAATAAAATGAGGTTTTTTACGGGACTGTATTCGAGGTTAATCTGTTGCATTGTTAGCCAAATAAGCATTGTGGCGATTGTGCCTTCTATTTTTAAATAGTGATAAATGCCTGCCAAAATTAAAACTTTGAGTAGAATTTTCATAATGCTCTGTTCAATTTCAATAAATTTGTTAATGTGCCGCTAGGTTATGTGCGTTTTCTTCTGCTACGCTATAAAAAATTTATTAAGTCCAAAATTTTAGGAATCCGTGTGTTAAAGCTACCATATTTGTCATTTATTAGCGTACTTTTATTAAGTAGTTGCGCTGTTGTTGAGTCGGAAAAAACCGAATCTACTGAAACAATTAGTGTGGAAATTCAATCTACTGAACAAAAAGAAAAATCTGATTTGCCACCTGTTGAAGTCAAAACCGCAATTGATCCCGATGTCATGTATTTGCTACTTGCAGCGGAACTGGCAATGCAGCGTGGACAATATGGACTTGCTTATGAAGCCTATATGGAGCTGACAAAACGAGTCAAAGATCCTAAATTTGCTGAACTGGCTGCAAAACTTGCTCTGCAGATTAAAGATTCACGCAAAACCGATGATGCTGTTTCAGCGTGGATGAATCAAGAGCCTAAAAATATCACGGCTAAAAAAGTCGCTGCATTAAATGCGTTACGCGGCAAAGATAAAAAAGCAGCAGTTAAAGCATTAACTGCCTTACTTAGTGCCGAATCTGAAAACTTTGAGAATACATTGCTAGAACTAAGTAGCGTTTTACAAAAAGAAGGTAAGGAAAAATCAATTTATGATGTGCTAGAAACCTTGTCTACAAAAACAAGCACACACAAGCCAGTGATTTATTTCGTGCAATCGTTACTTGCGATGCAAATGAAAAATAACGTGCAAGCTGAAAAGAAAATTGAGCAAACGCTAGCGTTGCAACCCGATTGGGAACATCCGTTGTTGATTCAAGCGCAACTTGCGATTATGGCAAATGATTTAAATCACGCCAAAACGCTTTTAAATTCAGCGATTTTGAAACATCCAAATAATTTAGCGTTTAAAAAATTACTTGCACAAACTTTAATTAAAGCAATTGAATATGAAGCTGCAGCGGAACTTTACCAAACATTGGTCACGCAATTGCCAAAAGAAGGCGAAAATTACATTGCGCTGGCGTTAATCAATTTGCAAATGAATCGGGATGCTAACGCCGAAACGATTTTAAAAACGCTTGCTGAACAACCTGAATGGAATTCACAAGCTAGTTTTTATTTGGGAAAAATTGAAGAAAAACGTAATAACATTGATGCTGCAATTGCATTGTTTGACAAAGTGAATGATGCAAATTTTTCATTAGAAGCGGGAATGTCTACGATAAATTTGCTCGCCAAAGCTCGTAAATTTGATGAGGTTGAAAAACGTTTAGATATTTTGAGACAAAAATTCCCACAGCAAAAATTACGCATTACGTTAATGCAAGCAAGTTTATATAACCAGCAAAATCAAGCGCAGAAAGCCTTTGATTTGCTTAGTTCAGTACTGCTCGAAATGCCTGACGAAAAAGATTTACTTTATACCCGAGCTTTGATTGCTGAGCATTTGGGCAAAATCAATGTATTAGAAACCGATTTGAAAAAAATTCTACTAAAAGACCCAAATAACGCTGAAGCCTTAAATGCCTTAGGTTATACACTACTTAATGATTCATCACGCTACAAAGATGCTGAAAAGTATTTGCAACGTGCAATTAAATTACAACCTGAAGAACCTGCAATTATGGACAGTTTTGGCTGGTTGCAGTTCAAATTGGGCAACTATCCACAAGCGATAAAATATCTACAAGCAGCGTATGAAAAATTAAATAGTGGTGAAATTGCCGCGCATTTGTGTGAGGTTTTGTGGATTATGGGACAAAAAAATGACTCACAAAAATTATTTGATGAAGCCATAAAAATTGCGCCAGAAGATGCCGATTTGCTGAATTTTAAAAAACATTTTTTGGAGCAATAACAGGTGAAAAAATTTCTTATTTTTGTAATTTTAGCGTTGCCTGCTTGTTCGACAGTGATGACTAAAGATATTGCTTATAAACCAAGTAGCGCACAAAGTGTGGTTTATGATCTACAACATTGGGCATTTGAAGGGCGAATTGCCATTACAGGCAAAAATGATGCGTGGTCGGCAAATATCAACTGGCAACATTCGCCAGGTGAAGATTTGATTAAACTATCTGGACCTTTAGGGCAGGGTGGAGCATTGATTCAAGTGAATGCCAGCGGTGTGACAATTGATCAAGGCGGCGGTGATGTGAAATCATCGGCGGATGTTACAAATTTTATCAATCAACAAGTTGGTTTAGCCGTTCCTGTAAATTCACTACGTTATTGGGTGGTTGGATTGCCAGATAAATCACAAATGGCAAATGTGAGTGAAAATGGATTTGAGCAAGAAGGTTGGAAAAATCAATATAAAACAATGCAACCTGTGGGAAATTACATTTTACCTCGCAATATGACAGTGACAAACGAAACGGTAAAATTAAAATTATTCATTGACCAATGGATGTTAGATGACAAACGAAAATAAAATTTTTGAATGGGGTACAAAATATCCCGCACCTGCCAAATTAAATTTGATGCTCCGAATTGTCGGGCAACGTGAAGACGGTTATCACTTATTGCAAACGGTTTTTCAATTTGTTGAATTGTGCGATTGGTTGACGTTTTTGCCGAATGATTCTGGCGAAGTTGTGTTAGAAAATGCCATTTCAGGCGTTGAAAATTCGGACAATTTAATTGTGCGAGCGGCGAATTTGTTGAAAGCTGAAACGGAATTTTCGGGTGGTGCGCGAATTCAGTTAGAAAAAAACTTGCCGATGGGCGGCGGTTTAGGTGGAGGTAGTTCGGATGCGGCAACGACGCTTGTTGTTTTAAATGCGCTTTGGAATTTGCAGTTGTCGCGTGAAGAATTGATGGAATTGGGGCTATCGTTGGGGGCGGATGTGCCGATTTTTGTCTTTGGTCACGCTGCATGGGCAGAAGGAATTGGTGAAGAAATTACAGAAATAGATGTTAAAGAACAATGGGTTTTGATTTTAAAACCCGATTGTCATGTGAATACAAAAGAAATTTTTTCAGCTAAAGATTTGACACGAAATAGCAAATCGATAACAATAGACGGATTCAACGCGGGGCAGGTTCAAAACGATTGCCTTAGCGTGGTTTGTAAGCATTATGAAACAATTGGAAAGGCATTATGTGATTTGAATGTTTTTTCTGAGGCAAGGTTAACAGGAACAGGTGCATGTGTTTTTGCACAGTTTGATTCTGAGAGGCTTGCTATTGAGGCAGAGCTTACACTTAAGGACAAGTGGCAAACCTATCTGACCAAAAGTTGTAATAAATCACCTTTATTTGCTTAACTCGCAAGAGTTGCAAAAACTAAAATTGGGTCGTCGCCAAGCGGTAAGGCACGGGGTTTTGATCTCCGCATACCTAGGTTCGAATCCTAGCGACCCAGCCAATTCTCTACTACGCTAAAAAACATTCATGAGGTATTTATGAGTGACACCAATCTAATGGTGTTTTCTGGAAATGCGAATTTACCTTTATCAGAAGGCATAGTAAAAAAACTCAACATGCGTCTTGGAATGGCAACGCTCGGTCGTTTTAGCGATGGCGAAATTGCCTTTGAAGTCGAAGAAAATGTTCGCGGTAAAGAAATTTTTGTTATTCAGCCAACTTGCTCACCCACAAATGAAAATTTGATGGAGTTGCTCGTGATGATTGATGCATTGAAGCGTGCTTCAGCAGCGAAAATCACAGCGGTTATTCCGTACTACGGTTATGCTCGTCAAGACAGGCGTTCACGTTCAGCGCGAGTTTCAATCAGTGCAAAATTAGTTGCCAAAATGATTGACCAAGCAGGGGCAAACAGTGTTTTAACAATTGATTTACACGCTGATCAAATTCAAGGTTTTTTTGATATTCCCGTTGATAACGTTTATTCGTCGCCACTGTTACTGGGCGATATTTGGCGGCAGCAATATGAAAATTTAATTGTTGTTTCGCCTGATGTTGGTGGTGTGGTTCGTGCAAGAGCGTTAGCAAAACGTTTAGGCGACGCGGATTTAGCGATTATTGATAAACGCCGTCCGAAAGCAAATGTCTCAGAAGTGATGCACATTATCGGCGACGTTGCAGGGCGAACTTGTATTCTAGTCGATGATATTGTCGATACTGCTGGAACACTTTGTCATGCAGCGAGTGCGTTGAAAAAGCACGGTGCATTAAGGGTTGTTGCTTATTGTACGCATCCTGTTTTATCGGGCGCAGCAATGACTAACTTACGACACTCTGAACTCGATGAATTAGTCGTTACTGATACCATTCCGCTTAGTCAAGAAGCAGTGGAATTGGGGAAAATTCGACAATTAAGCGTAGCTGAAATGCTCGCGGAAACAATTAGGCGCATTTCGGCTGGCGAGTCTGTCAGTTCGATGTATGTGGATTAAAAACTAAAATAACGTGCAAAAAGCACAAGGTAATTAAAAATGTCTAATGTATTTGAATTTGTTGCAGAAAGTCGCGCAAGCACAGGTAAAACCGCTGCAAGAGCATCGCGTCGTGCTGGTAACGTTCCTGCGGTAGTTTATGGTCACGGCGAACCACAAATGATTTCACTTAATCACAATGAAGTAGTGAAACATTTAGCGCATGAAGAAGTTTATTCGCATATTTTGGATTTGACGATTGACGGTAAAACTGAAAAAGCCATTTTGAAAGGTGTACAACGTCACCCTGCTAAAGTTCGTGTTTTGCATTTGGATTTTTTGCGTATTGATTTGAATGACCGAATTAAAGTCCATGTCCCCTTGCATTTCACCAATGAACACACGGGCGTTGGCGGCAAAAAAGGCGGTGTTGCAACGCACACGAGAACAGATGTTGAAGTTTTCTGCTTGCCAGCCTATTTGCCAGAATTTATCACTGTCGATTTAGCGAATTTGGACATTGGGCAATCAATTCATTTATCCGAGTTGAAATTGCCTGCAAACGTGCAAATCGTAGAATTGACACATGGTGCAGATCACGACGTGGCTGTGGTTTCAATGCAAGCTTCAAAAGCTGCGGCAGAATAATTTGTTGTGATTAAGTTAATTGTTGGTCTGGGAAATCCAGGGCAGGAATATGAAAAAACCCGGCACAATGCTGGGTTTTTGTTTTTGGATTATTTGTATTCTGGTATCTGGCTTAATGAACCCCGTTTTAATGGGCAAACAGCGATTTTGAACATAGGAAGTCAGCAAGTCAGATTATTAAAGCCGATGAATTTCATGAATCGTAGCGGACAATCGGTTGGCAATGTTGCACGCTATTATAAAATCAATTCCGACGAAATTTTGGTTGTTCACGATGAATTAGATTTTAAAACAGGTGTGGTGAAATTAAAAAAAGGCGGCGGTCATGCAGGTCATAATGGCTTGAGAGACATTATTGCACATCTAAATAGTAACGATTTTTATCGATTGCGGATCGGTATTGATCGCCCGAGTTCGAGTCAGCAAGTGTCAAATTATGTATTATCAGCACCAAATAAATTTGATGTTGAGCGTATGTTTCAAGCGTTTGATGATGTGATACCTTATTTTGATGAAGTTGTTTTAGGTGATATTGCGAAAGCAATGAACGGATTAAATTCAAAGAATTAAAGTTATTTGTTGACAAAGCTATTTTCGTCAAACATAATGTTGTGATGCTCAGGAGGGGTTCCCGAGCGGCCAAAGGGATCAGACTGTAAATCTGCCGGTTCTACCTTCGGAGGTTCGAATCCTCCCCCCTCCACCAAATAAATATATGTCAAGCGGGTGTAGTTCAATGGTAGAACTCCAGCCTTCCAAGCTGATCACGTGGGTTCGATTCCCATCACCCGCTCCAAGATAAAAATTAAGTAAAGCTCATATAGCTCAGTAGGTAGAGCACTTCCTTGGTAAGGAAGAGGTCACCAGTTCAAATCTGGTTATGAGCTCCAAATTGAAAAATTATAGGTTATCAAGATGGCTAAAGAAAAATTTTCGCGTAGCAAACCACACGTTAACGTGGGTACAATTGGTCACGTTGATCATGGTAAAACAACTTTAACAGCGGCATTAACAACTGTTATGGCTAAATTGCACGGTGGTGCAGTGAAAGCATTTGATCAAATTGATAACGCACCAGAAGAAAGAGCGCGTGGTATTACCATCGCAACTTCACATGTTGAATATGAATCAACAACACGTCATTATGCTCACGTTGACTGCCCAGGTCACGCGGATTATGTTAAAAACATGATTACAGGTGCGGCACAGATGGACGGCGCGATTTTGGTTTGTTCAGCAGCTGACGGTCCAATGCCGCAAACTCGTGAACACATTTTGTTATCACGCCAAGTAGGTGTTCCATATATCGTTGTTTTCTTGAACAAAGCGGATATGGTTGATGACGAAGAGTTGATCGAATTGGTTGAAATGGAAATTCGTGAATTGTTGGATATGTACGAATTCCCAGGCGACGACACACCAATTATTCGTGGTTCAGCATTGTTAGCGTTGCAAGGCGATGAAAGCCCAATCGGCGCACCTTCTGTGATTAAATTAGTAGAAGCGTTAGATTCTTATATTCCATTGCCAGAACGTGCTGTTGACGGTGCATTTTTAATGCCAATCGAAGACGTGTTCTCTATTTCAGGTCGTGGTACGGTTGTAACGGGTCGTATTGAACGTGGCGTGATTAAAGTTGGTCAAGAAGTTGAAATCGTTGGTATTCGTCCAACAGTCGTTACGACTTGTACGGGCGTTGAAATGTTCCGCAAATTGTTGGATCAAGGTGAAGCGGGCGATAACGTAGGCTTATTGTTGCGTGGTACAAAACGTGATGACGTAGAACGTGGTCAAGTTTTGGCACACAAAGGCACTATTAAACCGCACTCTTATTTCAATTCTGAAATCTATATCTTGTCAAAAGATGAAGGTGGTCGTCATACACCATTCTTCAACGGTTATCGTCCACAGTTCTACTTCAGAACAACTGACGTAACAGGCGCAGTGGAATTACCAGAAGGCGTTGAAATGGTAATGCCTGGTGACAACATTTCGGTCAAAGTAAAATTGATTTCATCAATTGCTATGGAAGAAGGGTTGCGTTTTGCAATTCGTGAAGGCGGTCGCACAGTAGGTGCTGGCGTTGTTGCATCAATCATCGAATAAAAAAGTTTTTGCCACGCTGTTAAGCGTGGCTTTAAGTAGTATCAAAAGTTTGTCTGAATAGGTCAGTAGTTCAATTGGTAGAATGGCGGTCTCCAAAACCGCTGGTTGGGGGTTCGAGCCCCTCCTGGCCTGCCAGCACAAAATCTCTTATTTTCATAGTTCATCTTAAAAGTCCGCACTTATGAATACGCAAGCAGAGGCATCAACAAACATTTTTGATGTTGTCAAACAAGTTTTTTCCGTCGTCTTTGTTATTGCTGGAATTGCGGCGTTTTATCACTTTTCCGACGTGAAGTTAATTTACCGTGTTTTAGGTTTATTGGCTGTTTCAGGCGGTGTTGTTGCAATGCTTGCAACAACGGCTTGGGGACATACGATCACCGCGTTTGTTGCTGATTCAAAAATCGAAGTTAGAAAAATTGTTTGGCCAACCCGTGACGAAACGACACGCACGACTTTATTAGTATTTGCAATGGTTTCGATTGTCAGTTTGGTTCTTTGGTTACTCGATACGTTCCTATTTTGGGGTGTGCGCTTACTGACAGGGCAGGCGTAATATGTCGCAACGTTGGTATGTCGTTCAATCACAATCTAATTTCGAAAATAAAGTTAAGCTCTCACTTCAAGAACGCATTTCACGCGAAGGTTTAGATGATCTTTTCGGTCAAATTCTCATTCCAACAGAAGAAGTTGTTGAGATGAAAATGGGGCAGCAGCGCAAAAGCGAACGCAAATTTTTTCCAGGTTATGTGTTAGTTCAAATGGAATTGACCAATGAATCTTGGCATTTGGTGAAAGATACACCAAAAGTGTTGGGTTTTATTGGTGGTACTTCGGATCGTCCTGCGCCAATTACCGAAAAAGAAGCGAATGCAATTTTGAACCGCGTTGAGGAAGGGATTAACAAGCCGCGTCATAAAGTGCTATTTGAAGCAGGTGAAGTGGTTCGTATTATCGATGGTCCTTTCAAAGACTTCAACGGCGAAATTGAAGAAGTGCTTTACGAAAAAAGTAAATTAAAAGTCGCAGTTCTGATTTTTGGACGCGCAACCCCTGTCGAATTAAATTTCGATCAGGTAGAGAAAACCTAATAAAGTTTTTTATTCATTATCTCCGACTTTTTAAGTCGGAGATTTTTTGTCTTAATTAGGGGAGCCGAAAGGCGTTTAACCCACAATGGAGTAAGTTATGGCTAAAAAAATTACCGCCTACATTAAATTGCAGGTCAAAGCAGGTGAAGCAAATCCAAGTCCACCAGTAGGTCCTGCATTGGGTCAACGTGGTGTGAACATTATGGAATTCTGCAAAGCGTTCAACGCAAAAACGCAGGATGTTGAAAAAGGCTTGCCTTTGCCAGTTGTTATTACTGTATACAGCGATAAAAGTTTCACCTTCATTACCAAAACGCCACCTGCATCTATTCTGTTGAAAAAAGCATTGGGCTTGAAAAGTGGTAGCAGCAATCCAAATACTAAAAAAGTCGGTACCGTTACTCGTCAGCAATTAGAAGAAATTGCGAAAGTTAAAATGGAAGATTTGACTGCATCCGATTTAGATGCGGCAGTAAGAACAATTGCAGGCAGTGCGACAAGCATGGGCTTGGTAGTGGAGGGTTTGTAAAATGGCAAAGCTAACAAAAAAAGCAAAGTTAATCAAAGCAAAAGTTGATGCAAATAAACAGTATTCTGTTGCAGAAGCTGTTGCTTTATTAAAAGAATTTGCAACGCCAAAATTTGCTGAATCAATCGACGTAAGTGTTAATTTAGGTATTGACCCACGCAAATCAGACCAAAATGTTCGTGGTGCAACAGTGTTACCAAACGGAACTGGTAAAACAGTTCGCGTTGCGGTGTTTACACAAGGTGCAAACGCTGAAGCGGCTAAAGAAGCTGGCGCAGACATCGTTGGTATGGATGATTTGGGTGATGCTGTAAAACGTGGTGAAATGGATTTTGACGTGGTTATCGCATCACCAGATGCAATGCGCGTTGTTGGTCAATTAGGTCAAATTTTAGGACCACGCGGTTTAATGCCTAACCCAAAAGTTGGTACGGTAACGACTGATATTGCTGGTGCAGTTAAAAATGCAAAATCGGGTCAAGTTCGTTACAGAAACGACAAAGGCGGTATTGTTCATTCTACATTAGGCAAAGTGTCATTTGACGCTGCCGCAATTCAAGGTAATTTAGAAGCCTTAATCGCAGATTTAAAAAGATTAAAACCATCAACTTCAAAAGGTGTGTATGTTAGAAAAATCACACTTTCTTCAACCATGGGACCTGGTCTTTGGTTGGACATGAGCGGTTTAGTCTAAACCAAACTTTGAGTTGCAAGGCTTATATGCCCTGTAGCCGTCAAAGACCGCAGGGGTGTTTCACTTAATTAGCCTGCGTAGGCGGAACGACATCAATCGATGCGAACCGTAAGTTAAACACACTTTTCAGCGTGTGCATTTTCAATGCTGAAAATTTTCAGAATTATCGGAGTAAACTATGGCTCTAAATTTAGACAGCAAAAAAGTTGTCGTAGAAGAAGTTGCTGCGTATGCCGCGAAAGCGCATTCTGCAGTTGCCGCAGAGTATCGTGGGTTGACCGTAACCGAATTAACTGAATTGCGTAAAACTGCTAGAGAAACAGGCGTTTATTTGCGTGTTGTAAAAAACACATTAGCAAGACGCGCTGTGGCAGGAACTGAATTTGAATCAATGCAAGAAAGAATGGTTGGACCATTATTGCTTGCATTTTCAATGGAAGAACCTGGTTCGGCAGGACGTTTAATCAGTGATTTTGCGAAAACACACGATAAGCTCATTGCAAAGATTGTTTCTATTAATGGTCAATCTTTCGACGGCTCAGAGTTGCCACGTTTGGCTCGTTTGCCAACCCGCAACGAAGGTATTGCATTGTTGATGGCAGTGTTGAAAGCACCAACCGAAAAATTTGTTCGGACATTGGCTGCATTGCGCGATCAAAAACAAGAAGCCGCCTAATTTTTATTTACTCGGTTAAAACCTATTATTTTAGAGGAACATACAATGGCAATTTCACAAGCGGACATTTTAGACGCAGTTGCAAACATGACAGTCACAGAAATCGTTGATTTAATTTCAGCGATGGAAGAAAAATTCGGTGTAACAGCAGCCGTTGCAGTTGCAGCAGCTCCAGCAGGTGGCGCAGCAGCAGCCGCTGAAGAACAAACTGAATTCGACGTAATCATGACTGGCTTTGGTGATAACAAAGTTGCAGTAATTAAAGTTGTTCGTGGTATCACAGGCTTAGGCTTGAAAGAAGCGAAAGACGCAGTTGAAGGCGTTCCAACTGTATTGAAAGAAGGCGTTTCTAAAGCAGAAGCTGAAACTTTCAAAAAAGAATTGACAGAAGCAGGCGCAACAGTAGAAATCAAATAAACTTTGATTTTCAACTCAGGTTTTTCCTGATTCTTGAATGGGCTGGTGGCTTTGTGCCATCGGCCTTTTGTTGCTTGCAATGATTTGCATAGTAAAACGTTCTCCGACAAAAAGGTTTTAAAGCGCTATGACTTACTCTTTCACTGAAAAAAAGCGTATTCGAAATAACTTTGGGAAAAGCACTGAGGTGCTTGAAGTCCCATATCTCCTCGCCACTCAAATCGATTCTTATGCTCATTTTTTGCAATCTGGTGTTGGCGCAAATAAACGCAACAATGAAGGTTTGCACGCTGCATTTTCAAGCGTTTTTCCAATTGAAAGTCATAACGGTTATGCCGTTTTAGAATATGTGCGTTATCGTTTAGGTGAGCCTATGTTTGACGTGTGTGAATGCCAGCAACGTGGCGCAACATATGCCGCATCATTACGAGTCTTAGTGCGTCTTGTCATTTACGATAAAGAAGCATCTGTCACTGCAAAAGTAGTCAAAGACGTGCGTGAACAAGAAGTTTACATGGGTGAATTACCTTTGATGACAGAAAATGGTACATTCGTAATTAACGGAACAGAGCGTGTTATCGTTTCACAATTACATCGTTCACCAGGTGTATTTTTTGATCACGATAAAGGAAAAACACATTCTTCAGGAAAACTATTATTTAACGCTCGAGTAATTCCATACCGTGGCTCGTGGCTTGATTTTGAGTTTGACCATAAAGACTGCGTCTATGTGCGTATTGATCGTCGTCGTAAAATTCCAGCAACTATTTTGTTGCGTGCGCTAGGTTACGATAACGAGCAAATGATTAATATGTTCTTTGAAACCAATAAGTTTACGATTGGAAAAGATTCATATATTTACCATGTTGTGCCAGAACGTTTACGTGGTGAAATTGCGGCATTTGATATTAAAAATGGCAATCAAATTTTAATTGAAGAAGGCAAACGCATTACCGCAAAACATATTCGTGAACTTGCAAAAGCAGATGTCACCTCGTTTGAAGTACCACGTGATTATTTATTAGGAAAAATTTTAGGTCATAATGTTACTGATAAGAAAACTGGTGAACCTATCGCAAACGTGAATGATGAATTAACAAGTGCAATTCTCGACCGTTGTATTGAAGCAAACGTAGCAGAACTAAATACTTTATATGTTAATGACTTAGATCACGGTGCATATATTTCTAATGCAATGCGTTTAGATACGACTTCGACGCAGCTTGAAGCTTTAGTTGAAATTTATCGTATGATGCGTCCTGGTGAGCCACCAACAAAAGAATCAGCAGAAAATTTATTCCAAAATTTATTTTTTACTGATGAACGCTACGATTTATCAACCGTTGGTCGGATGAAATTTAATCGTCGTTTAGGTCGTGAAGAAATCGAAGGTTCGGGTACTTTAACTAAAAACGACATTATTGATGTTTTAAAAGAGTTAATTAACATTCGTAACGGTAATGGTGTTGTCGATGATATCGATCATTTGGGAAATCGTCGTGTGCGTTCCGTTGGCGAAATGGTTGAAAACCAATTTCGTGTTGGTTTGGTGCGCGTTGAAAGAACTGTAAAAGAGCGTTTGACGCTTGCTGATTCAGAAGGGCTGACACCACAAGAAATCATCAATGCAAAACCCGTATCGGCAGCAATCAAAGAATTTTTTGGTTCAAGTCAGTTATCACAGTTCATGGATCAAAACAATCCCTTATCACAAATTACGCATAAACGTCGTGTGTCTGCGTTAGGACCAGGTGGTTTGGCTCGTGAACGTGCAGGCTTTGAGGTTCGAGATGTACATGCAACGCATTATGGTCGTGTTTGTCCAATTGAAACGCCTGAAGGACCAAACATTGGTTTGATTAACTCACTTTCGGTTTATGCGCGGACAAATAACTACGGCTTTTTAGAAACACCTTATCGTAAAGTGGTTGGCGGTAAAGTGACTGACCAAGTTGATTATTTGTCAGCGATTGAAGAAGGTGAATTTGTTATCGCGCAGGCGAGTGTTCCTGTTGATTCGACAGGTAAATTAGTTGACGGTTTGGTGTCTTGCCGCCATAAAGATGAATTTACGTTAGCGATGTCTGACACTGTGCAGTACATGGACGTTTCATCAAAACAAATTGTGTCTGTTGCTGCTTCAATTATCCCATTCTTAGAACATGACGACGCGAACCGTGCGTTAATGGGTTCAAACATGCAACGTCAAGCCGTTCCAACATTACGTGCTGAAAAACCATTAGTGGGAACAGGGATGGAACGCACTGTAGCAAAAGATTCGGGCGTATCAGTGGTTGCAACTCGTGGTGGTAAAATCGAATTTGTTGATGCGGCGCGAATCGTTGTTCGTGTGAATGATACGGAAACTGAAAATGGCACGTCTGGAGTTGATATTTATAACTTAATTAAATATACCCGCTCAAATCAAAACACTTGCATCAACCAAAAACCGTTAGTAAAAGTTGGAGATATTGTCAAAGCTGGCGACATCATGGCTGATGGTCCTTCGACTGATATGGGCGAATTAGCCCTTGGGCAAAATATGCTAGTGGCGTTCATGCCGTGGAATGGTTATAACTTCGAAGATTCAATTTTAGTTTCTGAACGTGTTGTAAAAGAAGATCGTTTTACAACGATTCATATCGAAGAAAAAACGTGTGTGGCTCGTGATACTAAACACAGTCCTGAAGAAATTACCGCTGATATTCCAAACGTTAGCGAAGAAGCGTTATCGAAATTAGATGAATCAGGCATTGTTTATGTCGGTGCAGAAGTTAAAGGTGGTGATATTTTAGTTGGTAAAGTGACTCCGAAGGGTGAAACCCAGCTTACACCAGAAGAAAAATTATTGCGTGCGATTTTCGGTGAAAAAGCAGCTGATGTTAAAGATACCTCGTTGCGTGTACCTGGAAGCATCGAAGGTACAGTTATCGACGTGCAAGTTTTCACTCGTGATGGTGTAAAGAAAGACAAACGCGCTTTGGACATCGAACAAGAACAAATTAAAAGTTATCGCAAAGATTTGGACGATCAATTAAAGATCATGGAAGGCGACATTTTTGCACGAGTTGCAAAAGATTTAATTGGCAAAGTAGCTCAATCGGGTAAAGATGTAAATGCTGGTGATGTATTGACGCAAAAATATCTCAATAGTTTGAAACCGTCTGATTGGTTCAAACTTCGCATGAAAGATGCGGAATTGAATACGTTGCTTGATGCAACTGAAAAACAAATTGAGCAACAACGCAAAGATTTCGACGCGAAATTTGAAGACAAAAAACGCAAAATCACGATGGGTGACGACTTGCCACCAGGCGTATTGAAAATGGTGAAAGTGTATTTGGCGGTTAAACGTCGCATTCAACCAGGTGACAAAATGGCGGGACGACACGGAAATAAAGGTGTTATTTCGATGATTCGTCCGATTGAAGATATGCCATACACGGCGGACGGCAATCCTGTTGACATCGTTTTGAATCCTCTCGGTGTACCATCGCGTATGAACGTAGGGCAGGTTTTGGAAACCCATTTAGGCTGGGCGGCAAAAGGCTTAGGTGTCAAAATTGGCAAAATGCTCGAAGCGAAATACGATGAATCGAAAGCCAAAGTCAAAGCGATTCGGGAATATCTCGACCAAATTTACAATGGCAGTGGTCGCAAAGAAGATTTGAATTCGTTTAGTGATGCTGAAATTTTGGAAATGGCGCATAACCTAGTTAACGGTGTGCCGATGGCTACACCTGTTTTCGATGGCGCAGATGAAGAAGATATTCGCGCAATGTTACGTTTAGCCGATTTGCCAGAAGATGGTCAAACTATTTTGTACGACGGTTTAACGGGTGAACCATTTGAACGTAAAGTGACTGTCGGTTACATGTACATGTTGAAATTGAACCATTTGGTTGATGACAAAATGCACGCACGTTCGACAGGACCTTACAGTTTGGTGACGCAACAACCATTAGGTGGTAAAGCGCAATTCGGTGGTCAACGTTTCGGTGAGATGGAGGTCTGGGCGTTACAAGCCTACGGCGCGGCTTATACTTTGCAAGAAATGCTCACCGTGAAATCCGACGACGTAACAGGTAGAACTCGCATGTACAAAAATATCGTTGATGGCGACCATAAAATGGAAGCAGGAATGCCTGAATCGTTCAATGTTTTATTAAAAGAAATTCGTTCATTAGCGGTCAATATCGAATTAGAACGAGAATAAACGAGGCAAAAAAAGCGGCAATTTTTGATATTGCCGCTTTTGTTACACCTTCCTTTTAAACGTATTTTAAAGAGGACAAGCTCTTGAAAGATTTAATGAATTTCTTAAAACGTCAAAATCGTGCAGAAGATTTTGATGCAATTAAAATTGGTTTAGCCTCACCAGAAGTGATTCGTTCTTGGTCGTATGGCGAAGTAAAAAAACCTGAAACTATCAATTACCGTACCTTCAAACCAGAACGTGATGGTTTGTTTTGTGCGAAGATTTTTGGCCCAGTTAGTGATTACGAATGTTTGTGTGGTAAATATAAACGCTTAAAACATCGCGGTGTAATTTGCGAAAAATGCGGCGTTGAAGTCACGTTGTCAAAAGTGCGTCGTGAACGCATGGGACATATTGATTTAGCAAGCCCCGTTGCACATATTTGGTTTTTAAAATCCTTGCCGTCGCGTATCGCATTATTACTTGATATGACGTTGCGTGAAATTGAGCGCGTGTTGTATTTTGAATCATTTGTGGTTCTTGAACCAGGTGATACCTCAATTGCAAAAGGTACTTTGCTCACAGACGACGAATATCAAGATTATCAAGAGCAATTCGGCGATGAGTTTGTGGCAAAAATGGGGGCAGAAGCGATTTTTGATTTGCTAAAAGCCATTGACTTAAAAGCAGAAGTTGAAATTTTAAAACAAGAAATCAACTCAACTAGCTCAGAAACAAAAATTAAAAAATATGCAAAACGTCTCAAAGTGATGAGCGCGTTGCTTGCTTCAAATAATCGTCCAGAATGGATGATTTTGAACGTGTTACCCGTTTTACCACCTGAATTGCGTCCACTTGTTCCGCTTGATGGTGGACGTTTTGCAACGTCGGATTTGAACGATTTATATCGTCGCGTAATTAACCGTAATAACCGTTTGAATCGTTTATTAGATTTGAGTGCGCCAGATATTATTGTGCGTAACGAAAAACGAATGTTGCAAGAATCCGTCGATGCGTTGCTGGATAACGGTCGTCGTGGTCGTGCGATTACAGGGACAAATCGTCGTCCGTTGAAATCGCTTGCTGACATGATTAAAGGCAAACAAGGACGTTTCCGTCAAAACTTACTTGGAAAACGGGTTGATTATTCAGGTCGTTCAGTTATTGTGGTGGGACCTTCGTTGCGTTTGCATCAATGTGGTTTGCCGAAAAAAATGGCGTTGGAATTATTCAAACCCTTTATTTTTAGTAAATTACAATTTCGTGGTCATGCAACGACAATTAAAGCTGCGAAAAAAATGGTCGAACGTGAAGGGACGGAAGTTTGGGATATTCTCGAAGAAGTGATTCGTGAACATCCAATTTTATTGAACCGTGCGCCGACTTTGCACCGTTTGGGAATTCAAGCCTTTGAACCTACATTGATTGAAGGTAAAGCGATTCAATTGCATCCGTTGGTTTGTAGCGCGTTCAACGCGGACTTTGACGGTGACCAAATGGCGGTTCACGTTCCATTATCGATTGAAGCGCAACTAGAAGCGCGAACATTGATGATGGCGACGAATAACATTTTGTCACCTGCGAACGGTGAACCAGTTATCAACCCTTCACAAGACGTGGTCTTGGGGCTTTATTATATTAGCCGTGAAAAAATGAATGCTATTGGTAACGGCAGCATTTTTGTCAGTGTCGGCGAAGTGCATAAAGCCTTGTTGGAAAAGTCAGTTGAGCTGCAGAGCAAAATTCAATTGCGAATTAACGAAAAACAACCTGATGGTATTTATAAAACACATCGCGTTGAAACTACAGTTGGTCGTGCATTGATTTGGGAGGTGATTCCTGAAGGAATGCCATTTGATTTAGTCAATTGTGATATGACGAAAAAGAATATTTCACGTCTTATCAATCATGGTTATCGTTACATGGGTAATAAAGATACGGTGATTTTGGCGGATCAGTTGATGTACTTAGGATTCCGTTACGCAACTCGTTCGGGCGTATCATTTGGCATTGAAGATATGGTAATTCCAGCAAAAAAAGAAGATATTTTGGCGGCTTCAAATGCGGAAGTGAACGAAATTCAAACCCAATATGCAAATGGTTTAGTGACTGACGGTGAACGTTATAACAAGGTTGTTGATATTTGGTCACACGCCAACGATCAGATTGCGAAAGTGATGATGGAAGGTTTGGGTAAAGAATCTTACATTGACGAAAATGGCGAAACCAAAGAACAAAAATCATTTAATTCTGTGTTTATGATGGCAGAATCAGGTGCGAGGGGTTCTGCGGCGCAGATTCGTCAGCTTGCAGGGATGCGTGGTTTGATGGCAAAACCAGACGGCTCGATTATCGAAACGCCGATTACTGCGAACTTCCGCGAAGGCTTGGACGTTTTACAATACTTTATTTCGACTCACGGTGCGCGTAAAGGTTTGGCTGATACGGCGTTGAAAACGGCGAACTCAGGTTATTTGACACGTCGTTTGGTTGATGTAGCACAAGATTTGGTGATTAGTTCACAAGATTGTGGTACGACAAGTGGACTTTCAATGACTCCAATCATTGAAGGTGGTGATGTTGTTGAACCATTGTCAGAACGAGTATTGGGGCGTGTTGCGGCGGTGGATGTTTTAGACCAATCAGGGGAAAAGGTTATCGCCCCGAAAGGTACATTGCTTGATGAAGAATGGGTTGCAAAACTTGAGCAAAACAGTGTTGATCACGTTGTAGTTCGTTCAATCATTACTTGTGAAAATCGTCATGGTGTTTGTGCCGCATGTTATGGTCGCGATTTAGGTCGTGGGCATTTGGTGAATATCGGAGAGGCAGTTGGCGTTATTGCAGCGCAATCGATTGGTGAACCTGGAACACAGCTTACTATGCGTACATTTCATATTGGTGGTGCAGCTTCTCGTGCAGCAGCGATTAGTAACGTTCAAGTTAAATCATCTGGTTCAGTACGTTTAAGTAACTTGAAAAGCGTTGTGAATCGTGAAGGTAACTTGGTTGCAGTTTCTCGTTCGGGTGAGGTTGGCGTGGTTGACGAGTATGGTCGTGAACGTGAACGTTACAAAATCCCTTATGGTGCGGTACTTTCTAAGAAAGAAGGTGATCATGTCGAAACAGGCGAAATCATTGCAACATGGGATCCATTTACCCATCCAGTGATTACCGAAGTTGATGGTACTATTGAGCTGAAAGACTTTGTTGAAGGCGTAACGGTTCAAAAACAATCTGACGAAATTACTGGTTTGAGTTCGGAAGTCGTTATCGATCCAAAACAACGTGGTAGTGCGGGTCGTGAATTGCGTCCGATGGTGAAACTGTTGGATGCAAATGGCAGCACGATTTATTTGCCAGGTACAGATATTGCGGCGCAATACTTCTTACCAGCGGGCGCGATTGCGAGCATTAAAAATGGCGGTGAAGTAAAAATAGGTGACGTTTTAGCTCGTATTCCACAAGAATCAAGTAAAACTCGCGATATTACGGGTGGTTTGCCGCGTGTTGCAGATTTATTTGAAGCTCGCAAAACCAAAGATCCTGCGATTTTGGCGGAGGCGACAGGTACAATCTCATTTGGAAAAGAAACCAAAGGCAAACAACGTGTTTCGATTACCGATGCGAACGGTGAAGTGTATGAAACGTTGATTCCGAAATGGCGACATATTACCGTTTTCGAGGGTGAACAAGTTGAGAAAGGTGAAACGATTGCTGAAGGTGAATTAACGCCGCATGACATTTTGCGTTTGCGTGGTATTGAAGAGTTGGCAAATTATTTGGTCAAAGAAATTCAAGATGTATACCGTTTGCAAGGTGTGAAAATCAACGATAAACACATTGAAGCGATTATTCGTCAAATGTTAAGAAAAGTTGAAATTACCGCAGGTGGTGACACCAGCTTCTTGAAAGGTGAGCAAGTTGAACGCGCTGCGATGCGCGAAGAAAACGATAAAGCTGAAGCGGCAGGTAAAATTCCAGCAAGTTATGATTCGATTTTGCTCGGTATTACCAAAGCGTCTTTGGCAACAGAATCATTTATTTCTGCGGCATCATTCCAAGAAACAACGCGCGTTTTGACTGATGCGGCAGTTCGTGGTTTGAGTGATAATTTGTTAGGTTTGAAAGAAAACGTCATCGTTGGTCGTTTGATTCCTGCGGGAACGGGACTTGCTTATCATGAAAGTCGTCGTCAACGTTTAGCGCAACAAGCAGAACAAATTATTGAAGTCGAATCATCGGCGACAATTGACGTGGATGATGTTGAAGAACAATTAAAACAAGCATTAAACATTTGAAACATTTAGGCTTGACCTAGTGTTAAATAGTCAGTATCATAATCTGCTACAGTCAGCTATTGTGCTTTAGGTTGGAGCCAATTAGCTCCGTTTTAGCAGGTTGTGAACGGGCAGTTAAAATAATTTTGGAGTAAATGTATGGCAACGATCAATCAATTGGTTCGCAAGCCTCGAGCTAAAAAAATAGAAAAAAGTAATGTTCCCGCTTTGGAAGCGTGTCCGCAGCGTCGTGGTGTTTGTACTCGTGTTTATACGACAACACCTAAGAAGCCAAACTCGGCTCTTAGAAAAGTGGCTCGTGTTCGTTTAACAAATGGTGCTGAAGTAAGTAGTTATATTGGTGGTGAAGGGCACAATTTACAAGAACATTCCGTGGTCTTAATTCGCGGTGGTCGTGTGAAAGATTTGCCAGGTGTTCGTTATCACGTCGTGCGCGGTAGCTTAGATGCTTCTGGTGTAAATAATAGAAAATGTGGTCGTTCTAAATATGGAACTAAACGTCCTAAAGGTTAATTGGTAAGTAAATGTCAAGAAGAAGAGTAGCTACAAAAAGAGAAATCATTCCAGATCCACGATTTGGCAGCGTTATGTTGACTAAATTTATGAATATGATCATGGAAAGCGGCAAGAAGTCAGTTGCTGAAAGTATTATTTATGGCGCGTTAGATACAATCGAACGCAAAGGTCATGAAGCACCGTTAGATATTCTTTCTAAAGCATTAGAAAATGTTCAGCCTCGTGTAGAGGTTAAATCACGTCGTGTTGGTGGTGCAACGTATCAAGTGCCTGTAGAAGTTCGTCCAGCTCGTCGATTGGCATTATCAATGCGTTGGTTAATTGATGCGTCTCGCAAGAGAAATGAGCGTACGATGGCAGCAAAGTTGGCAGGTGAGTTGTTAGATGCGTTTGAGAGTCGCGGTTCGGCTGTTAAAAAACGTGAAGATACTCATCGTATGGCTGAGGCAAACAAAGCCTTCTCGCATTACCGTTGGTAAGAGGTTAATTGGTCGTTGTGGCACGCAAAACATCGATAGAAAAATATCGTAACATCGGCATCATGGCTCACATTGATGCTGGTAAAACCACGACGACTGAACGAATTTTGTATTACACTGGTGTCTCTCACAAAATGGGGGAGGTTCATGATGGCGCAGCTGTTATGGACTGGATGGTGCAAGAGCAAGAACGCGGCATTACGATTACGTCAGCCGCAACAACTTGTTTTTGGAGTGGAATGCGTGGTCAATATGATCAGCATCGTATCAATATTATCGATACGCCTGGGCATGTTGATTTTACGATTGAAGTTGAACGGTCGTTACGGGTTTTAGATGGTGCTTGTGCTGTTTTGTGTGCAGTGGGTGGTGTTGAACCGCAAACTGAAACAGTTTGGCGGCAAGCTGACAAGTACGATGTTCCTAGATTAGTGTTTGTTAATAAGATGGATCGTATTGGTGCTGATTTTTTCGGTACCGTCGAACAGATAAAAACTCGTTTAGCTGCGAATCCTGTTTTGTTGCAGTTGCCAATTGGCAAAGAAGATAGTTTTAAAGGTGTAGTTGACTTAATTAGCATGAAGGCTATTTATTGGCATGATGCGAATATGGGGATGACCTTTGATGAGTTAGATATTCCAACAGATTTAGTTTCAAGTGCAACTAAATGGCGAGAAATTCTCATAGAGGCTGCTGCTGATGTTAGTGATGAGTTGACGGATAAGTACCTTGAAACGGGTGTTTTGACGGATGAAGAAATTAAATTCGGTATTCGGGCTTTAACCATTGCGAGTAAAGTTGTTCCTGTTTTTTGCGGGAGTGCCTTTAAGAATAAAGGTGTTCAGTCGTTACTTGATGCGGTGATTGACTATTTACCCGCACCGACAGATATAAAGCCAGTTCAATGTATTTTGGCGGATGGCGTTTCCACCTCAGTTAGAATTGCTAGTGATGCAGAGCCTTTTTCAGCGTTAGCATTCAAAATTGCAACAGATCCTTTTGTTGGTATGTTGGCATTTTTTAGAGTTTATTCTGGTGTTTTGGCGACCGGTGACACTATTTTTAACGCTACGAAAATGAAGCGTGAACGCATTGGTAAGATCGTTCAACTGCACGCTAACAGTCGTGAAGAAGTGAAAGAAGTTTTTGCAGGTGATATTGCGGCAATCATTGGTTTAAAAGATGTTGCAACTGGTGACACTCTGTGCGATATGAAAGAACCTATTATTTTGGAAAAAATTATATTTCCAGAACCAGTGATTTCTATTGCAATTGAGCCTAAGACGAAAGCAGATGAAGATAAAATGACTGCGGCTTTAGAGCGTTTGGCTCAAGAAGATCCTTCTTTTAAAACAAGCGTAGATTTTGATTCAGGGCAATTAGTCATTTCTGGAATGGGTGAATTACATTTAGAGATTATTGTCGATCGCATGAAGCGCGAATTTAATGTTGATGCAAGCGTTGGTTCGCCACAGGTTGCTTATCGTGAAACAATTGGTTCGGTTTTTGAACAAGAAACTGAGTTTTCACGGCAAATGGGGGCGAAAGCACAATATGCTCACATTAAGTTGCGACTAGAACCTTTAGCGCGTGGTTTAGGCTATGAATTTGTAAGTGATATTCCAAAAGGGGTTGTGCCTCTTGAATACATCCAAGCTGTCGATAAAGGAATTCAAGATCAGCTTCGGGGTGGTATTTTAGCTGGTTATCCTGTTTTAGATGTGAAGGCAACATTGTTTGATGGTTCTTATCACGATGTTGATTCAAATGAATCTGCTTTCCGTACAGCGGGAGCGATGTGTTTTAGGGATGGGGCTAAAAACGCCACTCCCACTTTGTTAGAGCCAATGATGCGTGTTGAAGTGACCACTCCCGAAGAATATATGGGGGATGTCGTTGGTGATATTAGTAAGCGACGTGGTGTTATTCAGTCAATGAAAGACAGTACGTCTGCAAAAATGATTAACTGTGAAGTGCCGTTGTCTGAAATGTTTGGTTATGCCACCGATTTGCGTTCTTTATCGCAAGGGCGAGCAACGTACAGTATGCAGTTTGAAAAATACAGTGAAGTGCCATCGCACGTTGCTGAAGCAATCATTAAAAGATTTTTATAAATTTGAATTATTTTTAGGGTGTAACTCATGGCTAAAGAAAAATTTTCGCGTAGCAAACCACACGTTAACGTGGGTACAATTGGTCACGTTGATCATGGTAAAACAACTTTAACAGCGGCATTAACAACTGTTATGGCTAAATTGCACGGCGGTGCAGTGAAAGCATTTGATCAAATTGATAACGCACCAGAAGAAAGAGCGCGTGGTATCACCATTGCGACTTCGCATGTTGAATATGAATCAACAACACGTCATTATGCTCACGTTGACTGCCCAGGTCACGCCGATTATGTTAAAAACATGATTACTGGTGCGGCGCAGATGGACGGTGCGATTTTGGTTTGTTCTGCCGCTGATGGTCCAATGCCACAAACTCGTGAACACATTTTGTTATCTCGCCAAGTTGGTGTTCCATATATCGTTGTTTTCTTAAACAAAGCGGATATGGTTGATGACGAGGAATTGATTGAATTGGTTGAAATGGAAATTCGTGAATTGTTGGATATGTACGAATTCCCAGGTGATGATACCCCAATCATTCGTGGTTCAGCGTTATTGGCATTGCAAGGCGATGAAAGCCCAATTGGCGCACCTTCTGTTGTGAAATTAGTTGAAGCGTTAGATTCTTACATTCCATTGCCAGAACGTGCTGTTGATGGCGCATTCTTGATGCCAATCGAAGATGTATTTTCGATTTCAGGTCGTGGTACAGTGGTAACAGGTCGTATCGAACGTGGCGTAATTAAAGTTGGTCAAGAAGTTGAAATTGTTGGTATTCGTCCAACTGTAACAACAACTGTGACGGGCGTTGAAATGTTCCGTAAATTGTTGGATCAAGGTGAAGCGGGCGATAACGTAGGCTTATTGTTGCGTGGTACAAAACGTGATGACGTAGAACGTGGTCAAGTTTTGGCACACAAAGGAACAATCAAGCCGCACTCTTATTTCAACTCTGAAATCTATATCTTGTCAAAAGATGAAGGTGGTCGTCATACACCATTTTTCAACGGTTATCGTCCACAGTTCTACTTCAGAACCACTGACGTAACAGGCGCAGTAGAATTACCAGAAGGCGTAGAAATGGTAATGCCTGGTGACAACATTTCGGTTAAAGTGAAATTGATTTCATCAATTGCTATGGAAGAAGGGTTGCGTTTTGCAATTCGTGAAGGCGGTCGCACTGTAGGTGCTGGCGTTGTTGCATCGATTATTGAGTAAGAATTATGTCTAATCAAACTATCAGAATCCGCTTGAAATCATTTGATCACAAATTGATTGATCAGTCGGCTAGTGAGATAGTAGAAACAGCAAGAAGAACGGGCGCGCAAGTAAAAGGTCCGATTCCATTGCCTACTAAAAAAGAACGTTTTACGATATTGATTTCACCGCACGTTGATAAAAACGCGCGTGATCAGTACGAATTAAGAACATACAAAAGATTGCTAGACATCGTTGAGCCAACTGATAAAACAGTTGATGCGTTGATGAAATTAGACTTAGCAGCTGGCGTTGATGTTCAGATTAAGTTGAATTAAGAATAGAGGAATTGGCAAATGTCAATAGGTCTTATTGGTCGTAAATGTGGTATGACCAGAGTCTTTTGTGAAGATGGTACATCTGTTCCAGTGACCGTGTTACAAATTGATTCAAATCGGGTAACGCAAGTTAAAAGCCTCGAAACCGATGGCTACCGCGCGATTCAAGTAGCGGCAGGTGAAAAAAAAGCGTCAAAAGTCAATAAAGCAATGGCTGGACATTATGCGGCGGCAAACGTTACCGCAGGTCGTGGTCTTTGGGAATTTAGACTTGAAGAAGGCGAAGGTTCAGAATTCAATTTGGGTTCGGAATTACCGTTAAGCCTTTTTTCTGAAGGTCAAGTGATTGACGCACAAGGTACCAGTATCGGTAAAGGTTTTGCTGGTGGTGTGAAAAGACATCATTTCAGTATGCAAGATGCAACGCATGGTAACTCGTTGTCGCACCGTGTATTGGGTTCTATCGGTATGTGTCAAACACCAGGTCGCGTTTTCAAAGGTAAAAAAATGGCAGGGCATTTGGGTGCCACAAAAACTACCATTCAAAACTTAACGATTCACTCGATTGATACGGAAAGAAATTTAATTTTAGTAAAAGGTGCCGTTCCTGGTGCTAAAGGTGGTGATGTCGTGATTACACCTGCTTCTAAAATGAAAAATAAGAAGGGCGGCTAGGTCATGGGATTAGAAATACCTAAATTAAACGAACAAAGTGGTTTGCAAGTTAGCGAAGCTGTTTTTGGGCAAGATTATAATGAAACACTTGTTCATCAATTGGTTACTCGTTACTTAGCAGGCGCACGTCAAGGTACGAAAGCACAAAAAACACGTTCTGACGTGAGCGGTGGCGGTATCAAACCTTGGAGACAAAAAGGTACTGGTCGTGCGCGTTCTGGTACAGCAAGAAGTCCTATTTGGCGTACAGGTGGTGTGACTTTTGCCGCGAGACCGCGTAATTACGATCAAAAATTGAACAAAAAAATGTTCCGAGTGGGCATTCGTTCGATTTTATCTGAATTATTGCGTCAAGACCGCTTAGTTATCAGTGCTGAAGTTTTGGCTACTTCTCCAAAAACAAAAGCATTGAAAGCTCAATTGAATGCAGTTGAAGCAAAACGTACATTGATTGTTGTCAACGAAGTGGACATGAATTTGGCTTTGGCTTCACGCAACATTCCTTACGTTGAAGTCGTTGAAGCGGCAAACTTAAACCCTGTTTTGTTAGTCGCTGCGGATAAAGTGATTGTTACGCCAAGCGCGTTGCAACAATTAGAGGAGCGTTTAGCATGAGTGCAAATTTGTACCAATTAACACGAGTTTTAGAAGCACCACTCATTTCTGAAAAAAGCACTATTGCGGCTGAAAAAGACAAACAAATTGTTTTTAAAGTGTTAAAAAGTGCGACAAAGAAACAAGTAAAAAGTGCCGTTGAAGCAATGTTTAATGTCGAAGTGGATGCTGTGCGCGTGTTAAACGTCAAAGGCAAACAAAAAAGATTCGGACGCACATTAGGTCAGCGTTCAGACTGGAAAAAGGCTTACGTTAAGCTAAAAGAAGGTCATGATATTGAATTCGCTGCGGCTTAATTGATTAGTAAAGGAAACGGTAAAAAGTTATGGCGATTATAAAGTCAAAACCGACCTCCCCTGGATCACGGTTTGTAGTTCGCGTAAAAAATGATGCTTTGCATAAAGGGAAACCTTTTGCGGCATTATTAGAGAAAAAAAGTAAAACAGGTGGTCGCAACAATAACGGTCGTATCACGACACGTCACATTGGTGGTGGTCATAAACAGCACTATCGTTTGATTGATTTCAAAAGAAATAAAACTGAAATCCCAGCGGTTGTTGAACGTTTAGAATATGATCCGAACAGAACCGCAAACATTGCGTTGATTTTGTACAAAGATGGCGAACGTCGTTACATCATCGCACCGAAAGGTTTAGAAGCTGGTCAAGAAATTATTTCTGCTGATGTTGCACCTGTTAAACCGGGTAACTGTATGCCGTTGCGTAACGTTCCGGTAGGTACAACAGTACACTGCGTGGAATTGAAGCCAGGCAAAGGCGCACAAATTTCAAGAAGTGCAGGAACATCGGTGCAATTAGTTGCCCGTGATAATACTCACGCTACAATTCGTTTGCGTTCTGGTGAAATGCGTAAAGTGTTGGCAGATTGCAAAGCAGTTATTGGCGAGGTGTCAAATTCGGAACATAGTTTGGCTTCACTTGGAAAAGCAGGCGCGAAAAGATGGCTTGGTGTCAGACCAACTGTTCGAGGCGTTGTTATGAACCCAGTTGACCATCCACATGGTGGTGGTGAAGGTCGTACATCAGGTGGTAGACATCCTGTAACACCTTGGGGTATTCCAACGAAAGGCTACAAAACAAGAAAGAACAAACGTACTGATAACATGATTATTAGACGTCGTAAGTAAAATAGAGAGGAATCAACGTGCCGCGTTCAATTAAAAAAGGTCCTTTTATTGATCATCATCTCTTTAAAAAAGTAGAAGATGCTGTAAAAAGCAATAGCAGGAAACCGATTAAAACATGGTCAAGACGATCAATGATTATTCCTGATATGTTGGGCTTGACCATTGCAGTGCATAATGGCAAGTTACACATCCCTGTTCTTGTTACTGAGAACATGGTGGGTCATAAATTAGGCGAATTTGCTCCGACCCGTACCTATAAAGGTCACGTCGCTGACAAGAAATCAAGATAGGACGGACGATGGAAATTTCAGCAAAATTAAGTAATGCGCCTTTATCTGCTCAAAAAGCACGATTGGTTTGCGATCAAATTCGCGGATTACCAGTTGAAAAAGCATTGAACATTTTAAAGTTCAGTCCTAAAAAAGCCGCATTTATTGTAAAAAAAGTTTTAGAATCAGCAATCGCTAATGCAGAGCATAATGAAAGTGCTGACATTGATGAGTTGAAGGTGTCTACGGTTTTCGTAAATGAAGCTCCGACATTGAAAAGATTTAAGGCAAGAGCTAAAGGTCGTGCGAACCATATCCTTAAAAGAACCTGCCATATCACCATTAAAGTTGCAGAAAGCGAGTAGGGGATAACATGGGTCAAAAAGTACATCCAACTGGCATACGCCTTGGAATTGTTAAGGATTGGAATTCGCGCTGGTATGCAAGTACCCAAGATTATCCAACTTTCTTACACCAAGATTTGAAAGTCAGAGAGTTTTTAAGAAAAAAATTGGCACACGCATCAGTGAGTCGTATTCAGATCAATCGCCCTGCGAACAACGCGCAAATTACGATTTTCACGGCTCGCCCTGGTATTGTGATTGGCAAAAAAGGTGAGGACATCGAGGTTTTGAAACAAGAAATTTCGAAAATGATCGGTGTACCTGTTCAATTGAACGTTGAAGAAATCAGAAAACCTGAGTTAGATGCGTATTTAGTTGCAGAAGGTGTTGCACAACAGCTAGAAAAACGTATCATGTACCGCCGTGCAATGAAACGCGCAGTGACAAATACAATGCGTTTAGGTGCTGAAGGAATCAAAATCAATCTTGGTGGACGTTTAAACGGTGCTGAGATTGCTCGTAGTGAATGGTATAGAGAAGGTCGTGTACCTTTGCATACTTTACGAGCGGATATTGATTATGCAACAGCAGAAGCACACACAACCTATGGAATTATCGGCATTAAAGTGTGGATTTTCAAAGGTGAAGTGTTTGATATAGATGCACACAATGCGTCTATTAACTCTGACGCTAAGAAATAGTTGAGGGAATAGAGAGATGCTTCAACCTAAAAGAACAAAATTTCGCAAACAGCATAAAGGCAAGAATAACGGCATTGCTGTTCGTGGTTCGTCTGTAAGTTTCGGCGAGTTTGGCTTGAAATCAGTAAGTCGTGGTCGTTTGACGGCACGTCAAATTGAGTCAGGTCGTCGTGCGATTTCACGTCACGTTAAACGTGGTGGTAAAATTTGGATTCGCGTTTTTCCTGATAAACCAATTACCGAAAAACCGTTAGCGGTTCGTATGGGTAAAGGTAAAGGTAGCGTGGAGTATTGGGTAGCGCAGATTCGCCCAGGAGCCATGTTATATGAAATTCAAGGGGTTTCAGAAGAGTTAGCGCGTGAAGCATTCGAGCTTGCGTCAGCTAAATTGCCTTTGAAAACACTCTTTACTGTACGGACGATAATGTGATGAAAGCAAGTGAATTACGTCAAAAATCGCGCGATGAGTTGTCGGCTTTATTGATTGAACTAGCGCGTGAGAGCTTTGCTCTTAAAATGCAAAAAGGTACTGGACAATTGTCTAAAACCGCGCAAGTGAAACAAGTACGACGTGACGTGGCTCGCGTTCAAACGATTTTAAATGAAATGGCGAGAGCGTAGTATGAGCGAAGAAACAAAAGTACGAACCATTACAGGTCGCGTTGTCAGCAATAAAATGGACAAAACGATTACTGTTTTGGTTGAACGAGTTGTAAAACATCCTGTTTATGGAAAATATATCAAACGTTCAACAAAAATGATGGCACATGATGAGCAAAACACTTGCCAAGAAGGCGATGTTGTTGCAATTACATCGTGCCGTCCGATGTCTAAAAACAAAACGTTTAAACTAGTGCAAGTGTTAGAACCTGCAAAAAAATAGTTTTAACGGTTAATTTATTATTTTAGGAACAAATCATGATTCAGATGCAAACTAACCTTGAGGTCGCCGATAATAGCGGTGCAAAAAAGGTCATGTGTATCAAAGTGTTGGGTGGTTCTCATAGACGTTATGCAGGTATTGGCGATATTATCAAAGTCAGTATCAAAGACGCTATCCCACGCGGCAGAGTGAAAAAAGGTGACGTGTATAATGCGTTAGTCGTTCGTACCCGTAAAGGTGTACGGCGTGCCGATGGTTCGGTAATTCGTTTTGATGGCAATGCGGCGGTTATTTTAAATAATAACTTGCAACCGCTTGGCACTCGTATTTTTGGACCAGTCACTCGTGAGCTTAGAGGTGAAAAATTTATGAAAATTATTTCACTAGCTCCAGAAGTGTTATAAGGCGAGGACGAAATTATGCAAAAAATCAAGAAAGGTGATGAAGTCATCGTTCGTATCGGTAAAGACAAAGGCAAAACTGGTCGAGTGGTACAAGTCCTAAAAAATAACAAAATTCTTGTTGAAGGCATCAATCAGGTTAAAAAAACACAAAAACCAAATCCTAACGCTGGTGTTCAAGGTGGTTTTGTGTCTAAAGATATGCCGATTGAAATTTCAAACGTGGGTTTATACAACCCAGTAACAAAAAAAGCGGATCGGGTAGGCTTTAGATTCTTAGAAGATGGCAAAAAAGTCCGATACTTCAAATCAACTAACGAAGTTGTCGATGCGTAAGGTGAATCATGGCTAGATTAGAATCAGTGTATAAAGAAACTGTTCGCCCTGCTTTAATGGAGCAGTTCGCTTACAAATCGATAATGCAAGCTCCACGCATTACGAAAATTACTTTGAACATGGGCGTTAGTGGCGCAGTTGCAGACAAAAAAGTGTTGCAAGCCGCTGTTAGCGACATGGAAAAAATCGCAGGTCAAAAACCTGTTATCACGTTGGCAAGAAAATCTATTGCGGGTTTCAAAATTCGTGACGATATGCCGCTGGGTTGCAAAGTGACTTTGCGTAGCGACAGAATGTATGAATTTTTGGATCGTTTAATTAGCATTTCGATTCCGCGTATTCGTGACTTCCGTGGTTTAAATCCAAAAAGTTTTGACGGTCGTGGTAACTATTCAATGGGTGTAAAAGAGCAAATCATTTTCCCAGAGATTGATTACGATAAAATCGATATGTTACGCGGTATGGACATCACCATCACAACGACAGCACAAACCAATGAAGAAGGTTTGGCATTGTTGAAGTTGTTTAATTTCCCATTTAAACAGTAGAAGGTGACTGGTCATGGCAAAAAAATCGATGATTGCGCGTGAAGAAAAACGCAAAGAATTAGTCAAAAAATACGCTGTTAAACGTTCTGAGTTGAAAGAAATCATTCGTGATCCAAACGCATCGTATGAAGACAAAGAAACTGCTCATTTGCAGCTTCAAAAATTACCTAGAGATTCCAGTGCCTCGCGTGTTCGCAACCGTTGTAATTTAACGGGGCGTCCACATGGTTACTATCGTAAGTTTGGCTTGAGTCGTAATAAATTACGCGAAGCAACAATGCGTGGTGACGTTCCTGGCGTTGTTAAAGCAAGCTGGTAATTCTGGTGAACCAATTTTGGAGATTTGAAAAATGAGTATGACAGATCCAGTAGCGGATATGCTGACACGCATTAGAAACGGTCAGTCTGCTGGTAAAAAATTTATTAAACAACCTTCGTCTAAACTTAAAGTATCGATTGCAAAGGTACTTAAAGAAGAAGGTTACATTACAGACTTTAGCACCGAAACGACAGGCTCTCACACTGAGATGACTGTTGAATTGAAGTATTACAAAGGTGCGCCTGTAATCGAAAACATCAAACGAATCAGCAGACCAGGTTTGCGGATTTATAAATCGAAAGATGAATTGCCAAAAGTTCTCGGCGGGTTAGGTATTGCTATCGTGTCAACTTCTAACGGAGTGATGACAGATAGAGCGGCTCGTGCGATTGGACATGGTGGCGAAGTCATTTGCACCGTTTGCTAAGAGGTCGTTATGTCAAGAATTGCTAAAGCTCCCATTACTATTCCAAGTGGTGTGGATATTAAAGTAAATGGCAGTAACCTTACTGTGAAAGGTAGCAAAGGTACGTTGTCATTTGATTTCGATTCGTCAGTTAGCATTGAAGTTGCAGATAATGTGGCTTCTATGGTTTGGAATAAAGACGACAAAAAAGCAACTGCTCAAGCAGGTACTGCAAGAGCCATCGTGAACAACATGGTAACTGGCGTATCTGCGGGTTTTGAAAGAAAATTATCGCTCGTCGGCGTTGGTTACAGAGCGCAAGCAAACGGAAACGTTTTAAGTTTGTCGCTTGGTTTTTCACATCCTGTTGATTTTCAAGTTCCTGCTGGCGTTTCGGTCGAAACACCATCGCAAACAGACATTATCTTGAAAGGTAGTGACAAACAATTGCTCGGTCAAGTTGCTGCAAAAATTCGTGCTTACCGTCCACCTGAACCTTATAAAGGTAAAGGCGTTCGTTATTCGGATGAGCATGTTGCTAGAAAAGAAGCTAAGAAAAAGTAGGGTAGCGTAATGGATAAGAAACAAACTCGTATGAAACGCGCATTAAAATTGCGTAGTCAGATTAAAAAGTTGAACGCTACTCGGTTGTCAATTCATAAATCGTCACAGCACATTTACGCTCAAATTATTAGCGGCGATGGCACAACGACATTGGCAAGTGCTTCAACTGTCCAAGCTGAATTGAAAGCTGGTTTAAAAAACACCAATAATATCGAAGCTGCTACAGCGGTGGGTAAGCAAATTGCTGAAAAAGCACTTGCAGCAGGTGTGACTGAAGTAGCTTTTGATCGTTCAGGTTTTAAATATCACGGTCGTGTGAAAGCACTCGCCGATGCCGCTCGCGAAGCTGGCTTGAAATTTTAGGAGATTACAATGGCTACAGCACCTACTCAACAAGGTAGCGCAGACGGCTTACAAGAAAAATTGGTCAACGTTAGACGAGTCGCCAAAGTGGTTAAAGGCGGTCGCGTTTTCGGTTTTACCGCTTTGACTGTTGTCGGTGATGGTGAAGGTCGCGTTGGTTATGGCGTGAGCAAAGCCCGCGAAGTACCGATTGCGATTCAAAAATCGTTAGAACAAGCGCGTAAAAATATGCGTAAAGTGGAATTAAAAGGTGACACCTTGCAATATCCTGTTATAAATACAACAGGCGCGGCAAAAGTTTATATGCAACCAGCTTCGGAAGGTACAGGTATCATCGCTGGTGGTGCAATGCGTGCAGTCTTTGAAGTGGTTGGCGTACATAACGTGTTGGCAAAATGTATCGGTACAAACAACCCAATTAACGTGGTTCGTGCAACGATTAACGGTTTGACCAGTATGCACAATGCTCACCAAATCGCAGCGAAGCGCGGTTTGCCTGTCGAAAAAATTACGGGGTAATGTGATGAGTACGAAATTAAGTGTCACCATGACGAAAAGTCGTTTTGGTCGTTTGCCAAATCATCAAGCATGTTTGAAAGGTTTAGGCTTACGCAAAATCAATCAAACAGTTGTGGTATTGAATACTCCCGAAAATAAAGGGATGATCAACAAAGTATCTTATATGCTTAAAGTTGAGGAAATCTAATGTTTTTAAATACTATTAAAGCCGCTGACGGTGCGCGTAAAAAATCGCGTCGTGTTGGTCGAGGTATTGGTTGCACCATGGGTAAAACCTGTGGTCGTGGTCACAAAGGTCAAAAAGCGCGTAGCGGTGGTTTCCATAAAGTGGGTTTTGAAGGTGGTCAAATGCCTTTACAACGTCGCTTGCCAAAAATTGGTTTTACGTCGCACAAAGCAAAATTTTCATCTGAAGTTCGTTTAGGTGAATTAAACGGTTTGACTGCTGACGTAATCGATTTGAAAGTGTTAATCGACGCAAACATCGTTCCTGTTTTCACGAAAGTGGCTCGTATTATTAAATCAGGTTCGTTGACAAAAGCGGTTACTGTTAAAGGTGTAAAAGTAACAGTAGGTGCGAAAGAATCTATTGAAGCTGCTGGTGGCAAAGTAGAGGCATAAGGTGAGTGTACCAAGAGCGCAAATGGCAAATAAAACTGCGGATTTCTCAGAATTAAAAGCACGTTTGCTTTTTGTTTTAGGAGCTTTCATTGTTTATCGTGTTGGGGCGCACATTCCAGTTCCTGGAATTGACCCTAAAGCATTAGCGGCAATGTTCGCACAACAAAGTGGTTCGATTTTGGACATGTTCAACATGTTCTCGGGCGGGGCGTTGATGCGGTTGAGCTTGTTTGCGTTAGGTATCATGCCTTATATTTCAGCTTCCATTATTATGCAGTTGATGACGGTAGTTATTCCGTCAATGGAACAAATGAAAAAAGATGGTGAAATTGGGAGACGTAAAATCTCTCAATTCACGCGCTACGGTACAGTGGTGCTGGCAACATTCCAAGCAATCGGGATTTCGTTGGCGTTGCAAAATCAAACAGCAGGCGGTTTGTCAGTTGTTTTAAATCCAGGTATTGGGTTTGTTGCAATCACTACCATTACATTGGTGACTGGTACTATCTTTTTGATGTGGCTCGGTGAACAAGTTACTGAACGCGGAATTGGTAATGGTATTTCGATGATTATCTTTGCGGGTATCGCATCAGGCTTACCAAAAGCGATAGGTAGCACGTTTGAGCTTGTCAGAACGGGTGAAATGAGCAGTCCGTTTATCGTGTTGCTGTTTTTGCTTTCAGTTTCTGTAACGATGCTGGTTGTATTTGTTGAACGCGGTCAACGTCGGATTGTGATTAACTATCCAAAAAGACAGGAAGGTCGTAAAATGTACGCAGGTCAAAGCAGTTTCTTACCTTTGAAACTGAATATGGCTGGCGTTATTCCACCAATTTTCGCTTCAAGTATTATTCTTTTCCCTGCAACTATTGCTGGTTGGTTTGGTAAAAGTGAAGGATTTGGTTGGTTACAAGACATTGCGACATTATTGTCACCAGGTCAGCCCGTTTATGTTTTGTTCTACGCTTTAGCCATCGTATTCTTTTGTTTTTTCTACACAGCGTTAGTGTTTAATTCAAAAGAAACTGCTGAGAATTTGAAAAAATCTGGTGCATTTTTACCTGGTATTCGTCCAGGCGCACAAACCAGTGCATATATTGACAAAGTAATGACCCGTTTGACGTTAATCGGCGCGTTTTACATTACCTTAGTTTGTTTGTTACCAGAATTTTTGATTGTTTATTGGAACGTTCCTTTCTACTTTGGTGGAACGTCACTTCTGATTATTGTTGTGGTTGTGATGGATTTTATTTCACAAATGCAAACGCATATTATGTCGCAACAGTATGAAGGTTTAATGAAAAAAGCTAACCTTAAAAAGAGTAGTTAGCACGTTTATTGATTTGAGAATCTTGGAGATTCCTATGAAAGTTCGCGCATCTGTAAAACCAATTTGCAGAAAATGCAAAGTTGTAAAAAGACATGGTGTTGTTCGCGTGATTTGCGAAGATGGCAGACACAAACAACGTCAAGGGTAATTTTGAATTGCTCAATCACTGTTATATGTTATAATCATATGCTTAACCTTAGAATCCGTACTCAGGGGAGTATTTAAATGGCTCGTATCGCCGGGATAAATGTACCAGACCACAAACATGCTGTTATCGCTTTGACTGCGATTTATGGCATTGGTCGTCAAACTGCAAGTGAAATTTGTAGCGAAGTGGGTGTATTGCCTTCGGTAAAAATCAAAGATCTAGCTGAAGAAAAAATAGAAGCTATTCGTAATGTTATCTCAAAGATGACCGTAGAAGGCGATCTTCGTCGTGAAGTTTCTATGAATATCAAACGTTTGATGGATCTTGGTTGTTATCGCGGGATTAGACACCGTAGAGGTTTACCATTAAGAGGTCAGCGCACAAGAACAAATGCGCGTACTCGTAAAGGTCCTCGCAAACCAATTAAAAAATAAGCACCAATTAAGAGTCTGAACTAATGGCAAGTCAAAATCGTTCAAGAAAACGTATTAAAAAGGAAGTCGCAGACGGTATTGCACACGTCCACGCTTCTTTTAACAACACAATTATCACCATTACTGACAGAAAAGGTAATGCTTTGTCTTGGGCTACTTCGGGTGGTTCAGGATTTCGTGGTTCACGAAAAAGTACGCCTTTTGCCGCACAGGTTGCCGCTGAAAAAGCAGGTGCTGTGGCTCAAGAATATGGCATGAAAAATCTTGATGTGTTAATTAAAGGACCTGGACCAGGTCGCGAGTCTGCGGTACGTTCATTGAACAACCTTGGCTTTAAAATTAACAATATCATTGACGTGACACCGATTCCGCATAACGGTTGCCGTCCACCTAAAAAACGCCGCGTGTAGAGAAATTGGAGTACTAACATGGCAAGATACATAGGACCTACCTGTAAGTTAAGTCGCAGAGAAGGCACTGATTTATTTTTGAAAAGTAGAGGAAAATCCCTCGAAGGGAAGTGTAAGCTAGATCAAAAACCTGGTCAGCACGGTACAAAGCGTGCCAGAAATTCTGATTATGCTACGCAGTTGCGTGCAAAGCAACGTTTACGTCGTATTTATGGTATTTTAGAAAAACAATTCAGAAATTACTATAAAGTTGCTGATATGAAAAAAGGAGCAACAGGTGAGAATTTGCTGAATCTTTTGGAAGCTCGTTTAGATAATGTGGTTTATCGTATGGGGTTTGCTTCGACACGTGCTGAAGCACGTCAACTTGTTTCACATAAATCCATTCAAGTAAATGGTGTGTTGATTAATATTCCTTCTTATCAGGTTTCCCTAGGTGATATCATTTCCATTAGGGAAAAAGCAAAAAAGCAGCAGCGTATTATCGACGCATTGACTATCACTGAGCAGTATGGTTTTCCGTCTTGGGTAGATGTTAACACAAAAGAAATGAAAGGTACTTTCACAAGTTTGCCAGAACGCGTTGACTTAGGTACAGACATCAACGAACAGCTTGTTGTGGAACTTTACTCTAAATAATTGTAGTTCCGAGGAATATAAATGCTTAGTTCTATCCCTAAATTGCTTAAACCAGATTCAGTTGAGGTTGTAAGCGAGTCGCCAAATCACTCAAAAATCGTTATTGAACCTTTAGAGCGTGGCTTTGGGCATTCGTTGGGAAATGCGCTGAGACGTGTTCTATTATCAACTATTCCAGGTTGTGCGGTTACTTCAGTTGAAATTGATGGTGTTTTGCATGAATACAGCACGATTGAAGGTGTTCATGAGGATGTGATCGATATTTTATTAAATCTGAAGAAATTGGCGATCGTTGTTGATAGTAAAGATGAAGTTGAATTGACTTTATCTAAAAAAGGATGTGGAACGGTCACTGCTGGTGACATTTTAGTGCCGAGTGGTGTTAGAATTTTAAACACTGATTCAGTAATTGCTAATTTAACGGCAAATGCAAATGTCAATATGAAAATTCATGTGAGTCGTGGTCGGGGCTATGAGGCTGCAAGTGTTCGCAAAGCAAACACTGATGTCAATTATCCCGTTGGCACTTTACATTTGGATGCTTCTTTTAGCCCTGTTTTGCGCGTTGCCTATCAAGTTGAAAGTACGCGTGTTGCTCAACGTACCAATTTAGATAAATTGATTATTGATTTAGAGACAAATGGTACTGTTGACCCAAAAGAAACGATTAAGCTCGCAGCGACAATTATTCACGATCAATTGTCTGTATTTGTTGATTTTAAAGAAGTTAGTGAGCAACCACGTGTTGAATATACGTCGCCAGATGAATCAATTGATCCTGTTCTGTTGCGCCCTGTTGATGATTTAGAGTTGACAGTTCGTTCGGCAAATTGCTTGAAAGCAGAAAACATTTTTTATATCGGTGATTTAATTCAGCGTACAGAAGTCGAGTTATTAAAAACGCCTAATCTAGGTAGAAAGTCTTTGACTGAAATTAAAGATATTTTGGCGTTGAAGGGGTTATCTTTGGGAATGCGTCTTGAAAATTGGCCACCTGAAGGTCTTGCTGAACACACCCAATCCATATCACATTAAATTTTAGGTTATTTTTAACATGAGACATCGTAAATCTGGTAGACAACTTAACATGAATAGCAGCCGTCGTAAGGCTCTATTTACAAGTATGGCAAATTCGTTGTTTAAACATGAGTTGATTAAAACAACGTTACCAAAAGCAAAAGAACTCCGTAGTTTTGCGGAGCCGTTAATTACGTTATCAAAAGAAGATAACGTTGCAAAAAGACGCTTGGCGTTTGCGCGTTTGCGTGATCGTGACATGGTAACTAAATTATTTAACGAATTAGGGCCTCGTTATAAAAGCAGAGCGGGCGGCTATTTACGCATTATGAAATGTGGGTTTAGATCTGGTGACAATGCGCCAATGGCGTATGTTGAATTGGTAGATCGTGAGGTATAAATCTCAGTTTGCTGCTATGGATTTGAAAAAACGCCTGTTTAACAGGCGTTTTTTTTACCTACACTTACACCATTTGGTTAATTTTTAATATCTGACGACAAGATAAAGTCCAAAAAATCTTGACAATCGGCTTCAATCAATTCGAAACCAATTTTTTTTGTGTAACGAATTTCTTTTGGCGTGGGATTCTTACGCAAAAACCAGCCTTTGGGTTCGCTTGCCGAGTACACAATATCGCTCATCACCATCCTTTCAGAATCGCGGCAAAGTGGCAATCCAACCAATAGATATTTTTTGCCTTTACGGTAGTCTTTTAAAAAATCAGGAATTGCAAATCCTCCCATGAGTTCGGTAATGTAATCAACATAATCCGCATCTGAGGCAATGTAATTCGATTCAGGCATGGGGGTTCCCATGGGCTTAAACAAAATTGGCAAACTTGCCTCTACAGAGGTTTGCTCAATTTCTGCATATTTCTCACCATCGTAATAGAAAATCTTAAACCGAAACGGCGTTACAGCAATTCGTGCTAGACCGACAATTAAGATGTGTTTTTTGTTAGCATAACTTTCTTGCAACTGCGTGTCGCGGTTTATGTCAATCACATAATTCGGTTGAATACTTGCTAACCAATCGTGAAACGCGGCGCGTGTCCATTTTGATTCTCCATACGTTTTATCAAGAAATTTGGTCACAAAATTACGTCCTTTCTTTAATTCTTGATTCATCGCCGCGCGTGGAAATTCATACATCAGTTTTGGTGCCATCGGTTTACCGCCGTTCATGGCTAAAATCAAACTGTCGCTATCAGCAGGGATTGGCAAACTATTCAATTTACTTTTTGAATCAAATAAAACGCCAGCACCCAAATATGGCACCACTTCGTTATTTTTAATTCCCGTAAGAATTTGTGCAAAAACATCGTTAAACATAAGTCACTCCTTAAGTTGATATGATCAGAATTAGTTAATTACCTTAGGAGCAATAATCAATCCAGTTTCTTTTTCTTAAGAAAAACTATAAAAATCAGTCTATTAACAGTTCGTAATTTTTCTATATATTGTTTGTTTTCATACAAATTAGGTGGCTTGTAACACAAAGGGCTTTGTCTGTGAGTAACCCTACAATTCTTTACAAAATGTTTGTAATATCACTAACTTTTCATTTTAATAATGTTTAATTTTACTTATAAATCAATTAGATAATTCAAATTATTTTATTGGCACACCTGTTGCTAACACCTAAATGTCTTAACCAAGATTAAGTTTTTTTCTACAACACATCTCAAAAAGTAAGGGGAAAGATCATGGCATTACGTCAATGTGCTATTTACGGTAAAGGTGGTATCGGTAAATCAACAACAACACAAAACTTAGTTGCCGCTTTAGCAGAAGCTGGTCACAAAGTAATGATTGTAGGTTGTGACCCAAAAGCGGATTCAACACGTTTGATTCTTCATGCAAAAGCGCAAAACTCTATTATGCAAATGGCTTCAGATGCAGGTAGCGTTGAAGATTTAGAATTAGAAGACGTGTTGAAAGTTGGTTACAAAGATGTCAAATGCGTTGAATCAGGTGGTCCAGAGCCTGGTGTTGGTTGTGCTGGTCGTGGTGTTATTACCGCGATTAACTTCTTAGAAGAAGAAGGTGCATACACCGACGATTTAAACTTCGTTTTCTATGACGTATTAGGTGACGTGGTATGTGGTGGTTTTGCGATGCCAATTCGTGAAAACAAAGCACAAGAAATTTACATCGTTTGCTCAGGCGAAATGATGGCGATGTACGCGGCAAATAACATTGCTAAAGGTATCGTGAAATACGCAAACTCAGGTTCTGTTCGTTTAGCAGGTTTGATTTGTAACTCACGTCAATGCGCTCGTGAAGATGAATTGATTATGGAATTAGCCGCACGTTTAGGCACAACCATGATTCACTTCGTACCACGCGACAATGTTGTACAACGCGCTGAAATTCGTCGTATGACCGTTATCGAATACGAACCCACTGCAAAACAAGCGGATGAATACCGTGCGTTAGCGAAAAAAATCAACGAAAACAAAAATTTCATCATTCCAACACCTATTACTATGGACGAGTTAGAAGACTTGTTGATGGAATTCGGCGTAATGGAAGAAGTTGACGAAAGCATCGTTGGTAAAACAGCGGCTTCAGAAGCAGCTTAATTAAAAAACGTGGGTTGCGTTTGCAACGCCTAACGCAACCCATTCATATCGTTCTCAACTCGGTTTGTCTAGGGATTACTAGCGACCATTCGGAGGATACATCATGGCAGCCATGACAAGAGAAGAAACTGAAGCCCTCATCCAAGAAGTGCTTGAAGTTTATCCAGAAAAAGCAAAAAAAGACCGTGCTAAACATTTAGCCGTGAATGACCAAAGTCTTGAAAAAGCAAACAAATGTATTACGTCAAACCGTAAATCTTTACCAGGCGTTATGACCATTCGTGGTTGTGCTTACGCAGGTTCAAAAGGGGTGGTTTGGGGACCAATCAAAGATATGATTCATATCTCACACGGTCCAGTCGGTTGCGGTCAGTATTCACGCGCAGGTCGTCGTAACTATTACGTTGGCACAACTGGCGTAAATACCTTCGGCACAATGAACTTCACCTCTGATTTCAAAGAAAACGACATCGTTTTCGGTGGCGATAAAAAACTCGCCAAAATCATGGTGGAAATCGAACAATTGTTCCCCTTAAACAAAGGCATTTCAGTTCAGTCAGAATGCCCAATCGGTTTAATTGGTGACGACATCGAAGCGGTTTCTAAAAAAGCCAGCAAAGAAATCAACAAACCTGTTGTACCAGTGCGTTGCGAAGGTTTCCGTGGGGTTTCGCAATCATTAGGTCATCACATTGCAAATGACGCGATTCGTGATTGGGTTTTAGAAAATCGTGATGGTGACAACAGTTTTGAAACCACGCCTTACGACGTAGCGGTGATTGGTGATTACAACATCGGCGGCGATGCGTGGGCTTCAAGAACATTGTTAGAAGAAATGGGATTGCGTGTTGTGGCGCAATGGTCAGGTGACGGCACAATCGCTGAAATCGAAAAAACCCCAAAAGTTAAACTCAACTTAATCCATTGCTATCGTTCGATGAACTACATCGCGCGTCACATGGAAGAAAAGTACAGCATTCCTTGGATTGAATATAACTTCTTTGGTCCAACGAAAATTGCGGAATCATTACGCAAAATTGCAGCACTTTTCGACGAAAAAATTCAAGCTGGCGCAGAAAAAGTTATCGCTCGTTACACGGCTGAATATGAAGCCGTTATTGCGAAATACAAACCACGTTTAGAAGGCAAACGTGTGATGCTTTATATCGGTGGTTTGCGTCCACGTCACGTTATCGGTGCTTATGAAGATTTGGGCATGGAAGTGGTTGGTACTGGTTATGAATTCGCGCATAACGACGATTACGACCGCACTATCAAAGAAATGGGCAATGCCACGTTGCTTTATGACGACGTGACAGGCTACGAATTTGAAGAGTTTGTGAAAAAAGTACAGCCAGATTTGATTGGTTCAGGTGTAAAAGAAAAATACATCTTCCAAAAAATGGGTGTGCCATTTAGACAAATGCACTCTTGGGATTATTCAGGTCCTTATCACGGTTATGATGGTTTTGCCATTTTTGCCCGCGACATGGATATGACTATTAACAATCCTTGCTGGAAAAACATTAAAGCACCTTGGAAAACCGAGTCTGCTCAAAATGAAGCCGTAAAAGCGGTAGCGTAACTTTTTAGGGTTGGGTTACGCGCCTCGCTAATGCCGTAACCCAGCAAAATCCACTAAACGCAGTCCACAGATTAGTGGCACGTTAGGAGAAGAATCATGAGCCAAGATGTCAATAACATCCAAACAAGTTATCCATTGTTTCGTAGTGACGAATACAAAGATAACTTAGCAAACAAACAGGCGTTATACGAAGAACGTCATCCACAAGATAAAATCGAAGAAGTCTTTCAATGGACGACAACCGAAGAATATCAAAAATTAAACTTTGAACGTGAAGCCTTAACGGTTAACCCAGCAAAAGCGTGTCAACCACTTGGTGCGGTATTGTGTGCATTAGGTTTTGAAAAAACGTTGCCTTATGTTCACGGTTCACAAGGTTGCGTGGCGTATTTCCGTTCTTATTTTAACCGTCATTTCAAAGAGCCAATTTCATGCGTATCGGATTCAATGACCGAAGATGCGGCGGTATTTGGTGGACAAAAAAATATGATGTCAGGGCTTGAAAACGCGAAAGCTCTTTACAAACCTGATGTGATTGCCGTTTCAACAACCTGTATGGCTGAAGTTATTGGTGACGACTTAAATGCGTTCATTAACAACTCGAAAAAAGAAGGTTATATCGACCAAGATTATCCTGTGCCATTTGCTCACACACCAAGTTTCGTGGGTAGTCATACAACTGGCTGGGATAACATGTTTGAAGGGATGGCGCGTTATTTCACCCTCAATCACATGGAAGACAAAGTTGTTGGCTCTAACGGTAAACTTAACTTTGTACCTGGTTTTGAAACGTATTTAGGCAACTTCCGCGTCATCAAACGTATGATGAAAGAAATGGACGTGGATTGCACATTATTAAGTGACCCATCAGAAGTGTTAGACACCCCAGCAGACGGTGAATTCCGTATGTATTCAGGTGGTACAACACAAGCTGAAATCAAAGATGCACCGAATGCGTTAAACACAATTTTGTTGCAACCTTGGCAGTTAGAAAAAACCAAAAAAACTGTGCAAGACACTTGGCATCACAAAACACCAAAACTTGAAATTCCAATGGGTTTGGAATGGACAGATAAGTTTTTGATGACGGTTTCAGAAATCACAGGCAAACCAATTCCTAAATCATTAGAAATTGAACGCGGTCGTTATGTCGATATGATTACTGACTCACACGCTTGGTTACACGGCAAAAAAATCGCGCTTTACGGCGATGCTGACTTTGCATTAGGTATGACGAAATTCTTGCTTGAATTAGGCGTTGAAGTGACTGACGTTCTCGTCAACCACGCGAACAAACGTTGGAAAAAAGCCTGTGAAGAAGTGTTGAAAGCGTCACCTTATGGTCAAGGCGCGACAGTACATATTGGTTGTGACTTGTGGCATTTCCGTTCACTCATGTTCACAAACAAACCTGATTTCATGATTGGTAACTCTTACGCGAAATTCATTCAACGTGATACGTTGCATAAAGGTAAAGAGTTTGAAGTACCATTGATTCGTTTAGGTTTCCCAATTTTCGACCGTCACCACTTACACCGTATGACTACATTAGGTTATGAAGGCGGTATGTATATGCTCACCACTTTGGTGAACGCGGTACTCGAAAGATTGGATGACGATACACGCGGCATGGGTACAACTGACTACAACTACGATTTAGTTCGCTAGTTACCCTTTAAATGTCGGACTAAAGCGTTGTGCTTTAGTCCGATTTACCTCATTTGGAGAAAAGCCATGCCCAGTGTCATGTTAAGAAAGCGCGAAGACGGTAAATTATTGTTCTACGTTGCGAAAAAAGATTTGGAAGAAACCATTGAATCCTTGGAATTTGACAGTCCAGACAAATGGGGTGGTGAAGTGGTGTTAGGTGATGGTTCAAAGTATTTTTTTGAAATCCTCGACGCGCCGCCCAAAATTCCTCTAACCCTACAAGCAAAACGTTTATAACTTAGGAGGCTGTCATGTCTTTATATATTGTTGCTGATGAATGTATTTCTTGCGGTGATTGTTTGCCCGTATGTCCAACCGATTCAATCAAAGAAGGCGCAGTTGTTTTTGAAATCAACAAAAAAACTTGTACTGAATGTAACGGTGATTTTGATGTGCCACAATGCGTAAAAGTTTGTCCGATTGATAACTGTATTTTGCCGCTTTAAAGAAAAATCCCCCAGCCTTTCGGCTGCCCCCTTCAAAAAGGGGGCGAAAGATTAAAAAGCAACTGCTTTTGATTTTAATGGTTTTCCCCCTTTTTGAAGGGGGAGCCGCGATAGCGGTAGGGGGATTTGCTTTAACGCCGTATTAAATTAAACACGGGAGAAAATGTGATGATTACAACAGAGCAATTACAAACCATTGCAAACACGCTTGAAGGGCAACCTTTAAATGATGCAATTGTCACGTTTTTAAGAACGCAATTTCCAGAAATTCATTTCACTTATTGCATGGATGATGACGTTTCGGGTGTTTCGCCAAAATTGGAAACGCCACGTTTTAATTTATATCTCATCGATGGTCGTGAGCATTGTTTGTGTTTGACCAATAAACACGAAGATGCCTCAGGCGTACTTGTTGCTGAAATTATCGACGATTAGGTGAAATCATGGCGGAAGCACCTGTAAATATCCCAGTTGGTGAATGTCGTTTATGTCCATTTCGGAACAAAACACTGCTTATGGGGCGTTGCATTCCCGCCGACATTTGTGTTTTTGTTGAAAGCGGTCGGCAAATCGACCGCTTTTTTCGTCTTAATCCCGAATACGCCGTGCAATATCTCAAAGACCCTTTTTGGGAACGTCGCGCGATTGCTGCTCGTTACGCACCGATTAAATTTTTAAATGATTTAATTAACGATGAAGACGAGGTTGTTCGCCGCGTTGTCGCTTATCGTTTGCCGCCACAACAAATTGCTTGTTTTATTGATGACCCAGACCGCGAAGTTCGGATGACGGTGGCAGATAGAATCGAGTTTAGCCATCTCGAAAAACTCGCCACCGACCCCGATTACATTGTGCGTCTGACGATTGTAAAACGCTTGCCGATTGGGCGGCTGTTTCGATTCATTAAAGATGACGATTTGCAAGTTCGCAAAAAGGTCGCTGAACGCTTGCCCGAAGTGAGTTTAGGTTTGATGGCAAATGATAGCTCGCCTGCGGTGCGGCGCATTGTGGCAGAACGCATGTCGCCCGAAGATGTTGCTATTTTAATTAACGATGAAGATTGGGTGGTGCGCTACACCGTCGCGTTAAATGTTGAACCTAACTCACTTCACTTGCTGGCAAATGACCCCGAACCTGACGTGCGAGAAGCCGTGCAACAACGTCTAAATTCCACAACTCAATCGGAAGAAAAATCATGATTGAACCTAAACTTAGCCTTGCTGGGCAAACAATTACCCAAAGTTGCAAACAACTTGTGCCTGATAAAAATAACGCGGTTTTGCTTAATGCGTTGCAGGCGTTAATTCCTGATTATCCCGTGCGTTTAGCGTTGACGAGTGATGAATGGTATCAATTAGGCGGCGTGGTGGACGCGCAAGGCACAAGGCTTGCGAAAGATTTAGTCGAATGGGCAGAGCGAACCTATATTGAATGTGGGCAAAATCTGCAAACGCTACTCGAACACACGCTCGAACAAAAGTTAATTGCCACTAAAAAAACAGGGCGCACGTTGTATTTTGTCGTGCAAACGGGCGACAAAGCCGAAGATTTCACCTTGATTGAAATTGATAAAATTCACGAAGTCAGTGACCGAATGCTGGCTGATGAAGCGCATCCGCCTGAAGATTTAGAAGAATTTATCGACCCATTGCATCCGTTGTGCGTTGAACCGCTGGCGTTTGGACAAGCACGTTATGTGTATCGTCGCAAAACCGATGTGGCGTTGTTTATGGAAGTGATGAACGAACGTAATGTCTCAGAACATCCCGTGCAGCGTTTTATGGATGATTGGAATCGCAGTAGCGCGGCGCAAACGTTGCATTTGTCCGAAAAATGGTTGCTTCGTCCGTATCGTCACACGGGGCGATTTGGTGAACAAATTGTGAACGTTGAAATTATCCCGATTGATATGGCGAATTTGCCACATTTGGAAGATTTTGCAGGCAAAAAAGGCAATGCGTTAAACAACATTCTCAGTCGTTTTGATAAACAAGCGGGTTATCCGTTTGCATGGTTTTTTTACATGCTCAAAGGGAAAATGATTTCAACCGACAGCGCGGATGCGGTTTATCGGGATATTTCGGGCGATTTTTCGTATTTGCCGCCGCGCGATGAAGCGGTTTTGCGTGATTGGATTGCAAGTCCGTATAACGTGTGATGGAAATTTCGCTCGCAACGGCTTTTGATATTCCTGCGTTATGTGATTTGCTCTCGCTGTTATTTTCACAAGAAGCCGATTTTCAACCTGATTACGAAGCGCAACGTCGGGGTTTATTGCAGATTTTAGAAAATCCTGACGTAGGCGTGATTTTGGTTGCGCGTCAGAAAAATCAAATTGTGGGAATGGTGAATTTGCTTTTTACCGTTTCCACCGCATTAGGTCAGCGGGTTGCATTGTTGGAAGATTTAGTGATTTTGCCAAATCAACGCGGTAAAGGCATTGGTTCTAAACTTTTAAAAGAAGCGATCGAAACCGCAAAGTTGCATGATTGTCATCGAATTACCTTGCTCACCGACTTAGCAAATGAATCCGCACAGCGATTTTATCGAAAACATGGATTTAGTTTTTCGGCGATGATTCCGATGCGGGTTTTGTTGTAACAATCTTTAACAAACAACCACATTCAATTTAATTGCCAAACGTGTGAGTTCAATATCATTAGAAACGCCCAATTTACTTTTAATTAGGTAATGACAATTACAAACCGTTTTTTGGCTGATATTTAAAATTTTGGCAATTTCTTCTGTATTTTTTGCTTCGACTAACAACCGTAAAATTTCAAACTCACGAGTTGTTAAAGATTCTAGCGCGATACGTTCGTTATCAATTTTTTCTAATGCCAAAACCTGCGCTATATCTGGACTTAAAAAATAACGTCCCGCATAAACTTCTCGTATTCCTTGTAATAACATTTCAGGTGAACTGCTTTTTGTAACATAGCCTAATGCACCAGCACGAGTCGCTTGCAGAGCGAAATTTGAATTTTGGTGCATACTGAACACTAAAATTTTTGCTTGATTAGCACGTTGTTTAATACGAGTAATTAACTCTAAACCGCTTATCGTTGGCAATGAAATATCCGTGACAATGACATCGGGATTACATTCTTTAAAAAGCTCATACGCTTGATTGCCGTTATCGGTTTCGGCTATCAGTTGCAAATCCGATTGTTTTGAAATCAAACCGCGATAACCTTCTCGAACAATCGCATGGTCATCAACGAGCAAAATTTTAATCATAATTTGTTTTCCTAAATGATGGGCAGTGATACCAAGACAACTAATCCATGAGGTTGGTTAATCGTAAATGAAACTTCGCCATTTAACGCCGCTACTCGTTCATGAATACCAAACAAGCCAATTCCCGATTTATTCGCAAACGGCAATGTGGTAGCTATGCCGTTGTCTTTGATACAGAAAATAATGTTATCTTTTTCGGTTTGTAATGAAATATCGACTTGAGTTGCATTGGCATGTTTTACGACATTGGTTAAGCATTCTTGCGTGATTCTAAACAGTGCAACAGATTGCGATTCAGAAATGGTTTTACAATCGCCTGCAATGTTCAATTTGTAAGACACGTTGCCATTATTACGATTATTCCAATCAAAAACTAAACTGCTCAAACTTGCCGAAAGTCCTAATTCATCTAATTCAATAGGTCGCAAACGTGCTAATAAACTGTGAATAGAATCCATCATGTGTTTTGTAATGGGGGTAATTCGGTTAATTTCATCGATTAACTCAGGACATTTTTCTGCGGCGGTACAATTCACTGATGCCGTAATGGCGTTAATGCCTGCTAAACATTGACCAAATTCATCATGTAATTCGCGTGATAAATATCTCCGTTCATCTTCTTGCAAGGTCATAAGTTTTACGATGAGTTGTCGTCGGTCTTCTAATAATTGTTGCTGACTATCGGCTAAATGATTGACTGCATCCGAGATAATTTGCCATTCGACAATATCAAATAATGGCAGTCGATAATTTAAATCGCCTTTTCGGATTCGTTCTAAACCATCCACAATTGCACAAGTAGGTTGCACTGTTCGGCGCACGCTCATAAAAACCAAAAAAGAAATCGCTATTGTTGTGACGGTTGCTAATCCAAAAAAATGACAAACATCTTCCCATGCTTGTGCTATTTGTTCGTTTTGATTTGCAGAAATCGTAAGCGTTCCATACGGTTGATTATTGACCAAGATGGATTTTGAAACTTCCAAATTTGATTTAAAAATCCAACGATAAAATTTTGCAAAAAGGCTTGTCGTATCAAACGCAATAAATTTTTCACCATGACAAAAACGAAAAGTTTTACGGTTTTTATCTGAAACAAACTTAACGCATATTCCCGCTTTGTTATGGGTTTGTTTCCACAATGAAAAATTTGGTTCTTGATTGGCGATAAGCTGTGTTTGAACCAAAATTTGTTTGCTTAATGAATCCATTGTAATTTGCATCGCTTGCTGTGTTTGTTGGTCACTGCGGTATAAAACGTAAGCCGTTGTAGTAAATAAACTTAATAAAGCAATCGTTATAAGTTGTAAGGCAAAATGAAATTTAAGGTTCATTGCAACGCATTGGTTTGTAAAAAGTATTAGCGATTATTGGCAATTGCTTTTGGGGTTACAAGTGGGTGTGTTGAAGTCGGGCAAAATGCCCGTGTTTTACGGGCAAAAGTCGGGTTACATCATTTGACTTGGTTTTTAAACTGAAATTGTTTTTAAACTTACAACAAAGGAAATTCAAATGTTTAATGATGCAAATATCAACTGGCAAACTCTCGGTAATTTTGAACATTTACTTTATTCAATTCTTAGCATTGATGAACAAAACAAAATCGTTGATGTGATTTTTAAATTTGCGGCAAATCAGCAAATTGTTTTGCATCGGCATAAAGTGCTTAATCATCTTTTCGTTATTCAAGGTGAGCATCGTATTTACGAAGCTAACGGTAAGTTAAAAGAAATCCGCCCTGTTGGTAGTTACACCATTAGTCAACCAAGTGTTGAACCGCATCGAGAAGGTGGTGGCGATATTGATGTGATTGTTTTATTTAGTATTCGTGGTAATGATGGCGTTTTTTATGAAATTCTCGATGATGACTTGAATGTCATCGCGACGCTTGGAATGCAAGATTTTATCGAGTTGTATAAAAATCAAAAATAGGAGTTGTGTTATGAAGCGTTTGAGATTCTTGGTAATTTCATTCGCTTCGATATGCAATAAATTCGCACAACGGTTTTATCGAAAACACGAGGTTAGTTTTTTCGGTAATGATTCAGACGAATACAAACAACATCAGCGATTTTTACGTCCATACTTCATCCTCTTTTTCGCTTGTCCATTCCTCAACAAGATTTGCGCTGTGATTTGAAAAAGCGAGTGTTTCACTTAAATCATTTTTTTGTGTGGCGCGTTGTTCGTAACGTTGTTTTATAAACAAGAAAAAATCGTAAATCTCTCGTTGTGCGTGTTCGGGCAAACCTTGCCATTCTTGTTGTTCAATTGCGTAGCTCATTTTTTCACCTTTAATTGTTTTGTTTTCCTGAAAATTAACCAAATCATTTCTTTCGTCCACATTTTAAACCAGTTCTTGCTACACTTTAGACGAATTAAACTTTACACAACGTGGGAATTGGGCTTATTAGACTTAAAAGGAACGACCTTGAATAAGAAACTAAATGGTTATAAAGGAATGCTAACACCTCAGCAAATAGCTGATGGAATCAATGCGGCTAACAAAAATGCTAATCGTCTTGCTAATGACGCAAAAATTCTGTTGGATGCTGAAAGATACCCTTCGGCTACTTCACTAGCTATCCTTTCAATCGAAGAATCTGGAAAAATATCTATTTTGCGTTCATTAGCATTAGCAAGAGATGAAAAAGAAATCACAGAATGTTGGAAAGATTATCGCTCCCACACAAAGAAAAACGTTTCATGGACATTTCCAGAGCTTTTTGTAAACGGTGCAAGAAAATTGGAGGATTTCCGACCGCTTTTCGATGAAAATTCTGACCATCCATATGTACTCGACCAATTAAAACAAATTAGTTTTTACACTGATTGTTTGGGAAAAGCACATTGGTCACTTCCTGATGATGTTATCGAAAAGTCACTTGCTCAATCGCTTGTTCAAACTGCAAATATATTCAGCGAAAATAAAAAAGACGTTACTGTTTTGGAAATTGAGTTGTGGATTAAGCACCTGAAACCAGTTTGGAAAACTAGCATGACGGCAATGAAAACTGCACTTGTAAATTGGAATAAAGAAATGATAGAGAATGGACTTTCCCCAAAGAATAATATGGAAAAGTTTATAGACATCAAATTTCGATTTTTAGGCACGAAAGTTTGATGACACTAATGCTGATTGCTAATAAAAAACTTCACAAACCAAACTCCTACAAAATCCCCACCAAAACACCCTCTTTGTCGCATTTCCTACAATTCAAAACAAAATAATTACTCCTAAAATCAACTGGTTAGATGGTGGCACATCCATTGCAGTGACATAACAAACACACATGGAGTTATGTCATGAAAACCAGTAAAGACATTGCAGAATTATTAGACGAACCCGCTTGCGAACATAACAAAAAAGAAAAATCAGGTTGCGCGAAACCCAAACCTGGTTCGACGGCTGGCGGTTGTGCGTTTGACGGAGCGCAAATTGCGCTGTTACCGATTGCCGATGTCGCTCATTTAGTTCACGGTTCAATTGCTTGCGCGGGCAGTTCTTGGGATAACCGAGGCACACGCTCATCAGGTTCACAGTTATATCAAATCGGCATGACCACAGACCTCACAGAGCAAGATGTCATCATGGGACGCAGTGAAAAACGTCTTTATCACGCCATCAAACAAGCCATCGATAGCTACAACCCGCCTGCGGTTTTTGTTTATAACACTTGTATTCCTGCTTTGGTCGGCGATGACATTAACGCTGTTTGCAAATCGGCTTCGGAACATTACGGAGTGCCTGTAATTCCAATTGATTGCGCGGGTTTTTACGGCACAAAAAATTTAGGTAATCGCATTGCAGGTGATGCAATGGTGAATTATGTCGTCGGCACACGCGAACCTGAACCACAGCCACAACATCCGAATTACAAAATCCACGATGTCAATTTAATCGGCGAATACAACATTGCAGGCGAATTCTGGCAAGTTTTGCCACTGCTCGATGAAATGGGTTTGCGCGTTTTATGCACACTTTCAGGCGATGCCCGTTTTCATGAAGTTCAAACGATGCACCGCGCCGAAGTCAACATGATGGTTTGCTCAAAAGCGATGGTCAACGTCGCGCGAAAATTGCAAAAAGAATTTGGCACACCGTGGTTTGAAGGCAGTTTTTACGGCATCAGCGACACCAGCCAAGCGTTACGCGATTTTGCGAAAAGTTTAAACGATGCCGATTTAGTACAGCGTACTGAAAAAATCATTGCCCGCGAAGAAGCTAGCATTCACGCCGCACTTGAACCGTGGAAAGCTCGTTTAAAAGGTAAGCGCGTTTTGTTATTCACAGGCGGCGTAAAAAGTTGGTCAGTGATTTCGGCATTGCAAGATTTAGGCATGGTGGTTGTCGCAACAGGCACAAAAAAATCGACCGAAGAAGATAAAGCGCGAATCCGTGAACTCATGGGCGCAGAAGCAATGATGATTGAAGACGGCAGTCCGAAAGCATTGCTGAAAATTGTTCGAGATTACAAAGCCGACATTCTCATTGCAGGCGGACGAAATATGTACACCGCGCTGAAAGCCAAAATCCCCTTCCTCGACATCAACCAAGAACGCGAATTCGGTTACGAAGGGTATCAAGGAATGCTTGAACTCGTGCGGCAACTCGCTTTAACGCTAGAAAGTCCCATTTGGGAAGCGGTGCGCTCACCAGCACCGTGGAAAATTGTAAAGGAGATTAGCCATGGTTGAAATTATTAAACGTAACAAAGCTCTTTCGGTTAATCCACTCAAAGCGAGTCAACCTGTCGGCGGCACACTTGCTACATTAGGTTTTGACCGTGCGATGCCGATGTTGCACGGTTCACAAGGTTGCACAGCATTTGCCAAAGTGTTTTTCGTGCGTCATTTTCGAGAGCCAATTCCGTTGCAAACCACCGCGATGGATCAAAGTAGTTCGGTGATGGGCGCAGATGAAAACGTAATCGAAGGCATTAAAGCAATTGCGGAAAAATCAAATCCCGCCTTGATTGTGGTTTTGACCACAGGTTTAGCCGAAACACAAGGTGCAGACGTTCATCGAAATTTAAAAGAATTCCGCGAAAAATATCCAGAATTTAATCACATTGCCGTTGTCGTGGTGAACACGCCTGATTTTACGGGTTGCGTTGAAACAGGTTACGCCACAACCGTTTATGAAATCATCAAAGCGTTAGTGCCAAATGCGGCTGAAGCTGGCACAAAACCAAACAATCGCCCACGCCAAGTAAATGTGTTAGTCAGTCCAACGCTGACCGCAGGCGATTTAGAAGCTCTGCGCGACACGATTGAACAATTCAATTTAAGACCTGTTTTTGTGCCTGATATTTCCAATTCGCTCGATGGACATTTAACAGAAGATGAATTTTCGCCTGTGACTATCGGCGGCACACCGATTTCAGAATTAAAAACGCTCGGTGATGCTACTGCAACGCTGGTGATTGGTTCATCGATGCAAAAAGTCGGCGAACTACTGAACGAAAAAACAGGCGTTCCGACTTATCAGTTTGAGCATCTTTACGGTTTGCAAGCTAATGACGATTTGATTATTACGCTAGCAAATATCAGCCAGCAACCTGTTCCAGAACGCATTGAACGCCAACGCTCACAACTTCAAGACGCGATGCTCGACACACATTTTATGTTGGGACAATTGCGCGTAGCGATTGCCGCCGACCCTGAGCAACTCAATGCGTTTTCACATTTACTCGCAGGCATGGGCTGCGAAATTATCGCGGCGGTCACAACCACGCATTCCCCGATTTTTGCCAATTCGCCTTTGAAACAAATCAAAATCGGTGATTTGGAAGATTTAGAACTGCTCGCAAAAGAACACAAAGCACAATTGTTAATCGGTAATTCGCACGCTGTCGCCGCCGCAGAACGGTTGCAAATTCCGATTTTACGCGCAGGTTTTCCGCTTTATGACGTAATCGGCGGTTATCAAAAAACGTGGATTGGTTATCGCGGTTCACGTCAGGCGTTATTTGATTTGGCGAATCTAGTAATTAACTTCGCGCATGAAGAAATTGAAATTTATAACTCGATTTATTCACAAAAATTTGATGCCGCAAAACAACATGCTTGCTCGCCGTCATGTCATTAGCTCGCCACATTTACGTTGTCAAAAACAACGAGGAGAACATTCAAATGGAAACCGCCATTAAAGTCGCTTTTGCAACGTCGGATATGTTGCACGTTGACCAGCATTTTGGTTCAGCCCAATCGTTTGCCATTTACGCCGTGAATCCGCAGCAAGCTGAATTACTTGAAGCCGCGCAATTTGGCAATCTCGCCCAAGACGGCAACGAAGATAAATTAGCCGTGAAAATTAAATTGCTCGATGGTTGCGCGGCGGTGTATTGCCAAGCCATTGGCGCATCAGCAATTAAACAAATCGTCGCGCAAGGCATTCAACCTGTAAAAGTTCACGAAGGCAGTCGCATTAAAAATTTAGTCGCGGATTTGCAAAACGAAATGAAATCAGGCGCAACCAGTTGGCTTGCAAAAGCCATCAATCAAAACAAAACGGCTGACCCAAAACGTTTTGATGCAATGGCTGATGAAGATTGGCAGGAATAATGTAGGGGCGGGTTCTAAACCCGCCCATCAATGCACAAAACATGTAGATAAAAATTGAATTTATAAATGAAGCAATCGTAATTGTGGGCGGGTTTAGAACCCGCCCCTACAAATATTTTAAATTACAGAGGATTTACCCATGAGCGAATTAGTTGTTCAAGAAAACGACCCATTTTTAACGTCAGATATTATTGTTGAAATTTTAAAACAGCTCCGTGCGATTGATACTTACGATACTTACGACGGTTTGACCGAAGCACAAATTATCGACCCGTTAATTTTGACCAAAGAACGCCGCCGCGAAATTCCAATCGTTGGCGACCCAGACGAAATCACTTTGGCTCGCGTCAAAGTCTATTACAACAGCATCGCAACGTTAATCGAACGCAAAACCAAACTCATGTCTGTGCCTGTTATCAACATCACCCACGAAGGTTTTGGACGCGCATTTGTGTTAGTTGGCAAGTTAATTGTGGTGGATAAAGTATTGCGTGACGTGCATCGTTTTGGCTTTCCAAGTCTTGAAGAATTGTGTGTAAAAACCGAAGAAATCGTTGATAAAGCCGTGGCGTTAATTGAAAAACACCGTGAAGTCGCAGAAGCCTAGAATTTGAAGGAATTGTAAAAATGACAGAAGAAGAACTCAAAAAATTAGAAAAAGACGTGAAAAAAAATAAACGTCTTGCCAGTGAAAAAGCCATGGAATTGCACGATTTAATCGAAGACCGTTTGCCAGATGCTTACGGCGAATTGATGGGCATTGCTCAAGCTACTTTCGATGCTTGCAAAGAATGGGATGAAGCAAATAAAAAATTTCTTGCCGCAAGTGGCGCGTGAGGTGAAAAGATGAGTGAATTTGTAACAGGTACAACATTTGGCGGCACAGTTTGGACACCGCAATATGTCACCAATTTAAATCAAAAAACCTGTATTGCGTGTGGACGCTGTTTTAAAGTTTGTCCGCGCGATGTTTTCAATTTAATCGACAAAGACGAAATCATCGAAGAATTTGACGACGATTACGGCGATTTTGAAGACGATGACGACAACAGCATGGTCATGAGTTTGAAAAATCCTGACGATTGCATCGGTTGTCAGGCGTGTTCAAAAGTGTGTCCAAAAAATTGCTTTACGCATCAACCTAAAGCCGCTTAACAAGAGGATTTGTAATCATGCCAAGACCAGAGAAACACGTTTTTATTTGTACGCAAAATCGTCCACAAGGACATCCACGCGGTTCATGTGGCGCGAAAGGTTGCGCGAGTGTGATGGAAGAATTTATGAATCAAATTCAAAGTCGCAATTTATTTGAAAAAATCGGTTTAACCAATACAGGTTGCATGGGGCCTTGTATGTTTGGCACAAACGTTCTCGTTTATCCCGAAGGCGTGATGTATGGCAATGTCACAAAAGACGATGTGGCAACGATTATCGACGAACATTTGCTCGGTGGAAAACCTGTTGAAGCATTAAAAGTTCCTGCTGAGGTTTGGTAAATCATGGAACGCGCAACAAACTTTGAAGAACGGGTGTTATTTAGTCCTAATGTTCCGACCGCTGTGAATGAATTATTGCAAAATGCGGTCGCTTTAAGTCACACAAATAAACCTGAAGCCGAAAAACTTTTCCAGCAAGCAAAACTCTTAGACACGAGTTGTTTGCAAACGTATTTCGCGCTTTATAAGTTTTATTTTTATCAAGGTTTGTTGCGCGAAGCAGAAATTGAAGTGCTTGCCGCGTTACAAGAATCCGCAAAACAAGGTAATTTTTCAAGTGATTACCAGCGATTGGTTTTGCAATCCGATGTGGATATGTACGCAAGCGACGTAATGCTGTTTTATTTGTACAGTTTAAAAGCTCTCGCGTTTATCAAGTTACGCCAAGAAAAAGAAGCCGAAGCACGAATCATTTTATCGCTGATGCAAAAACTCGACCCAGAAGACCGCGTTGGCGCGTCAGTGATTCAAAGTTTAGCCGATGCCATTGCCGAAGATGTGTCATGACAGAAAATAATTTAAGTTCAGTTATCGAAAACAAACGCGCTTTCGGCAAAGCGATTTGCCAACGTATCAGCGAAGCGATTGTTAAATTAGGTTTTTCCGTGCAAACGCCGATTGTTTTGCCTACTTTTGAAGATGCCGAATTTCGTTTAATTCTTGACCCGCTGACGCAAGATTCAAATTTAGCGGGTTATTGGTATAACGACAAAAAACAGCGCGTCGGACAAATTCAATTTAACAGCGACGGCAGTTTTTACGCTGAATACGATGTTGTGCAACCGCATCCGAGCAAAAAACAATTTTTTGTCGAAGGCATTAACGCTTGGGGACGCGAAGACAACATCAAAACCGAAGCCAAATTACTTGAATTGCCACAATGACCAATCCAAAGCACGTTTATGAATTATTGCTTGATTACTGCGATACGGACGCGGTCGTTGATAACGTAGTGATTGGTTTGGTGTGGACGCTTTGTCAAAGTCAGCACGGAACAGGACTTGCGATGAGTCCGCATTTTTCAACACGAACCTTGCCGTGGTCAGGTGATTTGGTTGGCAAACCGTTGAAAGATTTAGCCGCATGGATTTTAGCGTGGCAACCGCATCAAGCCAGCGTTGCGATGTCTGCAATTAACAGTTGTTTAAATAATCGTCCCTTACCCGATTCTGTTGCGCTTGATAATACCGCGCCACATCCAAATCTCGCCGTTTTTGATTATTTTTTGCCGCAATTGCAAGGTAAAAAAGTCGTCGTCATTGGGCATTATCCAAACATCGAAAAATACCAAGATTTAATGCACCTTCACGTTTTGGAAAAACAACCCGTTGGCGACGACTTACCTGATAGTGCGTGTGAATTTTTATTGCCGCAAGCTGATTGGGTATTTTTAACGGCGAGTTCTCTTGTAAATAAAACCTTTCCGCGTCTTGCACAGCTTTCAACAAATGCCAAAACTGTTTTGATGGGCGCAACAACGCCTTGGCTTCCGCAATTACACGAATTTGGTATTGATTATTTAGCAGGCGTTGAAGTGATTGACCCGCAAGCGTTATTTCACACTGTCGCGCAAGGTGGCGGCGTGCGAATTTTCAATCACGGTTTGCGTTATCGAGTCGCGGAATTAACGCCACAAAACAGTATGACGTGGTTAAAACAACAAATTGCCGATTGCGCCGCGCAACGAACAGAATTGAAAACCGAAATGGAAAATTGGTACGCGACGGGAAATGCGAAACGTTTTCCAAAATATCAATTGCTCGAACAAGTCAGTTCGCGTTTAGCACGTCTTGATAGCAGTTATAAACCGCTTTGGGATACTTACGGCAATGTCTAATACTTTTGAAAATCACCGTTTATTGCTTCTTTATAAAGGCGACATCAGCGCGTTGATTTTGTTTGCTCAACAAGAAAACGGCAGTATTTGTTTTCCTGAATCGTTGCCATTGCTGTCTGAAATTCTCGAAAGCGACGAAGCAGAAATCAGCGAAATCAATCTACATCCCGCGTTATTACTTAAAGCTATCAATCAACATTTAGATTTTGATGATGATTTATTGAAAATCGAACCTACTTTTTGTGAACAAATCGATACGCCTAAAGGGGCGATTACCGTGTATTTGGCGCGATTTACCTTGCTAGATCCACCCTATAAATTACTTGAACGTTTGAATTTAAAACTTAAACCGTTAACCGAATTACGTCGTCAGCCACCCGCCGAAATGGAATTATTGCGTCGTGCGTATGTGAAGATGATGGAAGGTTAAATTTGTTTCTAACCCTACAAAAAATGTCGTTTTTGTCGCAATTTCAACAATAAAAATTTTCAGTTTCATTATATATTTCAACGTATTGCACGAAAGGCATAACGTTTGCTAATCACGCTATAACCTATCAACGCGGTTCACAAAGAATAGGATTAACTTGAGGAGTTTGGTGATGATTGAAACTTTTTATGATGTGATGCGTCGGCAAGGCATTTCACGGCGGAGCTTTTTAAAGTTTTGCAGTTTAACGGCGGCTTCGTTAGGACTTGCGCCCAGTTTTGCGCCGAAAATTGCGTATGCGATGGAAACAAAACCGCGTATTCCTGTTTTATGGTTGCACGGTTTGGAATGTACTTGTTGCTCGGAATCGTTCATTCGTTCAGGTCATCCGCTGGCAAAAGACGTGATTTTGTCGATGCTTTCGCTCGATTACGACGACACGATTATGGCTTCAGCGGGACATGAAGCCGAAGCGATTGTCAGTGAAATTGTTGAAAAATATAAAGGCAATTACATTCTCGCGGTCGAAGGAAATGCGCCGTTGGCTGAAGATGGCATGTATTGCATCATCGGCGGCAAACCGTTTGTTGAACAATTGCGTTACGCCGCTGAAAATTGCAAAGCCATTATTTCGTGGGGTTCGTGTGCCTCATGGGGTTGTGTTCAAGCCGCAAAACCGAATCCTACTCGCGCCACACCGACACATAAAATACCTGATTTAGCCAACAAACCCATCATCAAAGTTCCAGGTTGTCCGCCAATTGCCGAAGTCATGACCGCTGTGGTCACTTACCTTTTAACATTTGAAAAATTGCCAACGCTCGACGCACAAGGCAGACCGCAAATGTTTTACAGCCAACGCATTCACGATAAATGTTATCGCCGTCCGCATTTCGACGCGGGGCAATTTGTTGAAGCGTGGGACGATGAAGGCGCACGTCAAGGGCATTGTTTATACAAAATGGGTTGCAAAGGTCCAACGACGTATAACGCTTGTTCAACCATGCGTTGGAATGAAGGTTTATCGTTTCCGATTCAATCAGGTCACGGTTGCTTAGGGTGTTCAGAAGATGGTTTTTGGGATAAAGGCAGTTTTTACGAACGTGTTACCAACATTAACCAATTTGGCATCGAAGAAAATGCTGACAAAATCGGTGGCATTGCCGCTGGTGTTGTCACAGCAGGCGTTGCCGCACACGCTGGCATTACCGCTCTCAAACGCGCTCAATCACAAGGAGAACAAAAATGACCGCTATCATTACCCCCAATGGTTTTAATTTAGACACGGGCGGACGGCGCATTGTGGTTGACCCTGTGACGCGCATCGAAGGTCACATGCGTTGCGAAGTGAATATCGATGAAAACAACATCATCCGCAACGCTGTTTCCAGCGGCACGATGTGGCGTGGTTTAGAAGTGATTTTAAAAGGTCGTGACCCGCGTGATGCGTGGGCGTTTGTGCAACGTATTTGCGGTGTTTGTACGGGAACACATGCGCTCACGTCAGTTCGCGCCGTTGAAGATGCGTTGAAAATTTCGATTCCTGAAAATGCGAATTCGATTCGTAACATCATGCAATTGACCTTGCAGGTGCAAGACCATTTGGTGCATTTTTATCATTTGCACGCGCTCGATTGGGTCAATCCTGTTAATGCGTTGAAAGCTGACCCGCAAGCGACTTCTGAATTACAGCAAAAAATTTCGCCACATAATCCGAAATCTTCAGCGGGTTATTTTAGTGATGTGCAAAATCGCATTAAAAAATTTGTTGAATCGGGACAGTTAGGGCCTTTCAAAAATGGTTACTGGACAAATCCCGCCTATTTATTGCCGCCCGAAGCAGATTTAATGGCGGTCACGCATTATTTGGAAGCGTTGGATTTTCAAAAAGACATCATGAAAATTCGCACCATTTTTGGTGGTAAAGACCCGCATCCAAATTGGTTAGTTGGTGGTGTTCCGTGTGCGATTAACGTGGATGGAACAGGTGCGGCGGGTGCGATTAACATGGAACGGTTAAATCTGATTTCCTCGCTCATCGACCAAAGCATTACCTTTATTGACCAAGTTTATATTCCTGATTTGCTCGCCATTGCTCAGTTTTACAAAGGCTGGCTTTATGGCGGTGGTTTGTCTAGCACCAGTTTATTGTCTTACGGCGATATTCCTGACAAAGCCAATGATTATTCGGCGAGCAATTTACTCATGCCGCGCGGTGCGATTATCAACGGCGATTTGAGCAAAGTTCATGAAGTCGATTTGCGTGACCCTGAGCAGATTCAAGAGTTTGTGCCGCATTCGTGGTATGCGTACCCCGACGATTTAAAAGGTTTGCATCCGTGGGACGGCATCACCGAACCGCATTTCAAATTAGGTAATAAAACCAAAGGTTCAAAAACCAACATTCAAGAACTCGACGAGAACGCAAAATACTCGTGGATTAAAGCACCGCGTTGGCGTGGTCATGCAATGGAAGTAGGGCCTCTGGCGCGTTATGTGATTGGTTACGCGCAAGGTAATAAAGAGATTACGGAGCAAATCAATTTTGTTTTGAAAACCTTAGATGTGCCTGTAACCGCGTTATTTTCAACACTCGGACGCACAGCGGCGCGTGGTTTGGAAGCGCAATGGGCGGCGGGAAAAATGCGTTATTTCATGGATAAATTGATGCTCAATATCAAAGCAGGCGATTTAACCACCGCAAACGTCACGAAATGGCAAACCAACACATGGGAAAGTCATGCAAAAGGGGTTGGTTTTACCGAAGCTCCGCGTGGCGCGTTGGGACATTGGCTAGTGATTAAAGACGCGAAAATTGAAAATTATCAATGCGTTGTGCCAACGACATGGAACGGTTCGCCGCGTGATGAAGCGGGAAATATCGGCGCGTTTGAAGCGGCTTTGATGAATACCAAAGTCGAACGCCCTGAAGAACCTGTTGAAATTTTACGCACCTTGCACAGTTTCGACCCGTGCCTTGCCTGTTCAACGCATGTGATGAGTCCAGATGGAACGGAATTAACGCAAGTGAAAGTTCGCTAATTAAGTCATCCGTTTGTAGTTCTATAAACATATAATCACAGTCTCTTTTATAACTTTTTAGGAGATGTTTGTGGAACGCTGGGTGTTTTACGCTATTGTTTCTATGTTTTTTGCTGGATTTACTTCTGTAATTGCTAAACAAGGGCTTGTGGGTATATCCGCAGAGCTTGGATTGACTGTTAGAACAGTGTTTGTATTTCTTTTTGTTACGATGTTTGCGCTCTCTGTTATCGCGCCAACGGAACTAAGTTTGCTTCGTAAAGAAAATTTTATATGGCTGGGGTTATCAGGTGTAACGACTGCTTTATCGTGGGTTTTTTATTACAAAGCCCTTAAAGTCGGTGATGTTGCCACTGTTGCACTTATTGATAAAGGCAGTGTGGTCGTTGCGATTTTTTTAGCTTGGTTAATTCTTAAAGAAGTTATTACTGTTCGTATTCTTTTAGGGAGCTTTTTTATCATGCTTGGTTTATTTGTAATTGCAAAAAAATAATGACGTTCGGCATAAAACATACTCTCAACATTTTGTAGGTGAATAACCATGAATAAATTTTTTTCGCAGTTCGTTACATTTTTGGCTTTAACAATTTTTGCTAACGCGGCGTTTGCTCACGAAGGTTTTCACGAAGCCAGCGACTTTTTAACTGGTTTTGTGCATCCGTTTTCGGGTTTTGACCATGTGCTGATTGCGTTGGGTGCAGGTCTGTTGGCAAGTCGGTTTCAATTCGGTATCGGTTTAACCATCGGCTGGTTGACCAGTTTTGCGTTAATGCAAAGTTTTAGTCATGAATTACTTTATACCGATTTTGCATTAGGTTTTTTACTCGCCACAACGGCGTTAAATAGCGTTGGTTTTGTGTTGGGTTCAATGCTTTCAAAACCTAAAGCGATTCGCATAAAAATTTAAACGAGGTCACAGTCATGAGCAGTAACGCGGTGGAAATCCCAAAAGTTTATGTTTATGAAATTCCCGTGCGTCTTTGGCACAGTTTGAATGCCTTAGCCATTACGGTTTTGGCAATTACGGGCTATTTAATTGCAAGTCCGCTCGAATCGGTGAGCGGTGAAGCCTCAGACTATTTTGTGATGGGTTACATTCGATTCGCGCATTTTGCGGCAGGTTATCTGTTAGCAATTGGCTTATTGTTTCGGCTGTATTGGGCTTATGCGGGAAATGAATATGCGCGGCAATTATTTTTGCCGCCGCTGTTGACGCAAAAATTTTGGGCGGGCGTTTGGCATGAGATTTTGTGGTACAGCTTCATTGATAAACAACCGCGTAAATATGTGGGACATAATCCACTCGCGTTATTGTTCATGCACTTTATTTTAGTGTGGGGAACGCTTTTTATGATTGTGACAGGCTTCGCGCTTTATGGCGAAGGCACGGGACAAGACAGTTGGCAATTTACGTTATTTAGCAGTTGGGTGTTACCGCTATTTGGGGGCAGTCAAAGTGTTCACAGTCTGCATCATTTGGTTATGTGGGCAATTATTTGTTTCGTTATCGCGCATATTTATGTGGCGATTCGAGAAGATAAATTGTCGCGCCAAAGTATGCTCAAAACGATGGTGACAGGTTATCGAACCTTTAAAGACGATGCGCCAGCTGATGACTAAACCAAACGTTTTATTGCTTGGCATTGGGAATTTGCTTTGGGCGGATGAAGGTTTTGGCGTGCGGGTGGTGGAACAGCTTTTAAAAAGTTATGTTTTTCCTGAAAACGTCACCGTGTTGGATGGCGGCACGCAAGGCATTTATCTGGTCGAGCATGTTCAACAAGCCGATATTTTGATTGTGTTTGACGCGATTGATTTTGGTTTGCCAGCGGGAAGTTTGCATCAAATTCACGATGACGATGTGCCGAATTTTTTAGGCGCGAAAAAAATGAGTTTGCATCAAACGGGTTTTCAAGAAGTGTTAGCGATGGCGCAAATGCTGGGCGATTATCCGAAACATTTGTTGTTGATTGGTGTGCAACCTGTTGAATTAGAAGATTTTGGCGGCAGTTTGCGCCCTGTTGTGAAAGTACAGATTAAGCCAGCGATAACATTGGCGTTGAATTATTTGAAAACGTTTGGCATTGAACCGCTTGAGATTTCAGATGCCGTGACGCTTGCTGACCCGATGCTTGATATTGCGCGTTATGAAAATGAGCGTCCGTCTGAAACGGTGGCTTGTCGGTTGGGCGATGAACGGGTGATTTTTGCACCTGATATTAAAATTACGCCGCCACAAACGCTTGATGGGGCGGTGGCTGTGCCTGTGGATTTTCGGGGGAAGTATTGAGTTAAGAGAGAATGTAGCATGACATTCTTATCAAAAATTTAAGCTGGGGTTGAATTTACATTTTTTATCACTAGCTTGGGATATGGCAATGGATGTTCCATTGCTTTAACTTTCCTAATTTAAAAGGAGATTTTTCGATGAGAATTAACTTTGCTCACCTTCGTGAGCGTGCTACAAATGGCGGCTATATTGATTTTGCAGTATTTGATGCACGCTCAAATAGTGGCACTGATTCTGCCAATGCAGAACTTCTTTATCAACTCACAAATGCAGCAAAAGTTGCTGGTTATAAAGTTGACCAATCAGCACTTGCATTTAGTGAAAATGGACGAAATAAGTTTTATGGAACAAAAAACCTTGTTGACTATCTCGCAAATAATAATGTGCTACGTTGGACTCATTATATTGATGTGTAATTAACTAGGTAATAAGCGTAGCTTGATACATTTTCGTCAGGTTACGCATTTTTTAATCAGCAATAGCAGGAAAAATGATAAGGGTTCAACGAACAATTTTAGATTCAGATTCATATTGAGGTATTAACACAATGTGCCTAGGAATCCCCATGCAAATTATCGGTTTTAATGGAGCTTACGCGGTTTGTCAGCGCGGCGACGAGCAACATTTAATCGACCCGATTTTGGTCGGCAAACCTGAAATTGGCACATGGGTTTTAACTTTTTTAGATACCGCGCGAGAAATCATCAGCCAAGAGCAAGCCGCGCAAATTCAAGATGCGTTGCAAGCTCTCACGTTGACTTTGCAAGGCGATTATGACGTTGATTATTTATTCGCAGATTTGGTGAATCGAGAGCCACAACTGCCTGACTTTTTGAGTGAGAAATAACATGCAATTACCCATCATTGGTCAAGGTAGCCAACCCAAAGAAACCGACGGCGCAGAATTGGATTTTATGCGTTTGCCCAACGAAATGACGACGTATTCGATGCCGCGCGTTTCGGTTTCAAATATCAAAGCGATTGCCAAAGCGAAAACCTTATTGCAAGCGGTTTTGGAAGCCTTGAAAAATTACACGTCATCTGAAAATCAGGTTTTTTCAACCTCAGGTTTAGACAATAACGAACTGGCGTTTATCAATGAAATTTTAGGTGAAGGCGAAGTTAGCATTATTCAACAACAAGACGATGGGCAAATCCAAATTCAAGAATCGGTTTTAACGGGCGTTTGGCGCGTGCAAAGTTTTAACAAACAAGGCGACGTGCAAAATGATTTGATTGAAATCGGTGATATTCCGCGTTTGGTCAAAGAAGAAACGTTTAGCGGCGCAAAAAAACACCTGCATTTTGATGAACAAAATTTGCCTGCGGGTTTGATGAATGCCTTGCCGTTGATTGCTGAAATTAACACGCAAATTGCGGATTATTCGCCTGACTCGTTGGCGCACGTTATCAATTTAAGTTTGTTGCCGCAAACGCCTGAAGATTTGCAATTTTTATATGAAACGTTGGGCAAAGGCGGTGTGTCGATTTTGTCGCGCGGTTACGGCACGAATCGAATTACCAGCACGCAAACGGAGAAGGTTTGGTGGGTGCAGTATTTCAATTCGGATGACACGTTAATTTTAAATACGCTCGAAATTAGCAACGTGCCGAGTGTGGCTTGCGCCGCGCCCGAAGACTTAGCCGACAGCGCAGAACGATTGGGCGAAATTCTTAATTTTTATTGATGAACGACATCACGCAAATTTTAGAAACCTGTTTTAAACAAATCCAAACGCAACGCATGGCAGATATGCCGATTTTAAATCCGAAGTTGCACGTTCAAGCGGTGGATTTTCGGCTTTATCAAGGCGCGTGGTTAGGGATTTTGATTACGCCGTGGTTTATGAATTTGTTGTATTGGCGTGATGATGAATTGAAAGCGGGCGAAAAAATAACGCATTTATTTCCTGCTGGAAAATTTGAATTTGTCGTAGGACATGAAGACGCGCTCGGTTTTTATCAAACGTGTTCGTTATATTCGCCGATGTTTGATTTTGAAGAACAAGCCGTTGCTGTTCAAACCGCACAAGCCGCGTTAAATGCGTTACTCGAAATTCCCGACGCGCCAACAATCAGCCGTCGAGATTTGTTGCGCGGACGATTTTCAAATCGAGAAACCTTGTGATTGATGCGGGAAAATTAAAAATTACGCTGACGTGTGATGGTGAAAAAGTGCGACAGGTTGAAATTGAATCTACTCGCCCACTGCACACCAGCCGTTTGTTTATTGGTAAAACGCCTGAGCAAACGCTAAAAATGTTGCCATTGCTATTTTGATAGCGTCGCTATTTTTCGCGAAAGATTCCTTTGGCGTCGTGCCAGTGAATCGGCGAAAAATTACGCGACGAGTTTAATGCCTTCGGCTGCCCCGATTCGTCCCTCGTCCAGTGGCTTAT